>ENA-OPWC01000224-OPWC01000224.1-human-gut-metagenome-genome-assembly--contig:-NODE-224-length-51792-cov-5.318437_pt1 | contig 51792 bp, 59 predicted proteins | sample MGYA00241504_ERZ502000 | MGnify/ENA primary metagenome ERZ502000 (study PRJEB25962, sample SAMEA2042005) | human gut metagenome | biome: human gut; feature: human-associated habitat; material: faeces...
ATTATATCAGCAAGCTTTCGCAGCTAAATTCTGACTTAAAAGATGCACTTGTAACTCAATATGCCGAATTGAATGGTACTGGAAACAACTATTTTTATGTTGATCGTAAACAAGGTTATCGCTTGAGTTCTGCGATATTGCATGTATATGATACTGGTTATATACGTGTTGAAGCAATATCTCAGGAAGTTAACAATGAGAATTGTTATGTGTTATGGACAAATAATAGTTATCCACAAAACAAAAAAATTGGCTGTGATCTTGTATGGATCAAAGAAAACTTCCTATGGAATTAAAATATTTTAATTTGACTTATAGCATATAACTTCACAAGGACATCCTTGATATGCAGAAGGGATTTCTATCAAATATAATTCTTTTCCATACAATGCCATGCCTAATACGTTATAGCGCCATTGATCATACTTTTTCACTCTTATAGCTACTGGCACCATGTTATCGGGCCAATTGGCATGAATGATACCTTCTGAGTTATTAGGTGTGGTCATATTGCCTAAAAACTGTATTATGCTTTTTGTATCAGAATTTAGCTGCGTAATTTCTGTGTGTGCATCAGCAATCCCTTGCTCCATATGATTAAAATTTTCCGCACTAAGCGGTGTGCTTCCTTTTACCCATGTTTTCTTTGTGTATGCCATTTTTATCTCCTTTCATTTAACAGCAATAAATCTGATCTTCGCTGTTACTGCAGCAATAAATCATCTGCCCTTTTACAAGCTCCGCTGTTACATATTTTGTTGTTCCATCTGCTTTTGTGACAGTTAATGTTGTACCACTAGCAGATATATTTACGATTGCTTTATTCATATCTGTCTGCTTTGCTGCATAAGATTTTATTTTGTTCCAGAGCTTTAACACACCGGTTTCGTCCAAAAAATTTGCCATTTAAACACCAACCTTTATGTAAGATTTGTATCCATCCACGTGTTTGTGATCGTTGAGATACTAAAAATTTCGCCTAGTGGATCCCATGTACTACCGTTCCATGCTACATTCATACCGGCGCCACCGTATTTACTAGCAGTTTCGATGTTATAAACATCGCCAACACGTTGTCCTGTTGTCGGCAATTTGTCTGCAGATGCGGCAGAACCGCAATACTTGTACATGTTTGTGATTTCTGATTTTGTAGCATATGTACTCTGGATAGATGAATACGTTGGATATGCATCTAGTTTCTTCTTATCTGTCGTGCTCATAAGTCCGTGTGTTGACTGAGTAGCATCTGCATAAGTTGTATTATTATCAGAGCCCCAAACAGCCGTACCATTCGCTGACCATCTTAAGATTTGCCCTGAGCTACCGCCGCTTGGTATATGCTTGTTACCAGAAGATGTCGGGTGTGAATAATTATTAGCATTTGTAGCAATTCCTGCGAGCTTTGTTTTTTCTGCTGTCGTATAATCATTTGTAGATAATCCTTTGCCATCTACTTTGTCTACTTTATTTACGATCATATTCGTTATCTTTGCTACTATCTTCTGCCAGAGATATAAGACTCCGTTTTGATCAAGATAATTATTATCTGCCATTGTTTTCTCCTTTAATTTAAGATTCCCTCTAAAACTTCATTTGTGATTGGTTCCAGGCTTAGTCCTGGAAGGTTATACATTTTCGATCGGATCTCTGAAATTCTCAAAGAAACACTATCCGCATTGTTAACTTGCTTATCTGTTAATGCTTTCAGTGTAGATCCTAGCGTAACTTTGCTATCATCTGCCTGTTTCAGATTTTTGCTTACCTTGCTAATCTGCATGTAAGAATCAATGCCATGCGGTTTTGATATTACCGGAATCTTATCTCCGATTTCAAGTTCCTTTACATCGAACCCTGCATCTTTAAGGTCTACAGCTGTAAGTTCAATAGTTATTGCTAGATTCACTACATCTTTTATATATTCTCGCGCTTGTTTTAATAATATTTCCGGACTTTCCACGTCTGAATAATTCACTGTTCCAAATATCATTCCAAATGCATCAACTGCTGCCTGATCATAAATATAATCCATATCATTATTTACACTCTTGATTGTGATCGGCTTTCCTGTTGCACTGTTTGTTGCTCCAATAGGAATAATACACGTTTTGATTCCATCTGACTTTATATATTTAGATATATCCAAAACGTTATCCCCAAACTGGATCGTTTGACCTTCCACATCTTCATATTCTTTTAAATAATCAATATAATAACCGTCTTTTTCTTTTCTAGTACGGATATAGCCACCATAAACATTTAAAAGTTTGTTTTCAATTGCCGATCTTGTATCGCTGTAGTCGCTTTCATCGTATTTTACTTCTTCTCCTGATACTGTTATTCTCCCAATTTTAAACTGTTTTTCAGTTTCCATCTGATCATTATGAGCTGATATAAACAGGCGAAACAAGGTATCCGGTGTATAGTTTCCGCTATATGGTCTCTGAATTGAATCCAACAAAAACGCCATATTACCTTCACAAGTTATCGTTTTTTCTCCATCAAAGTCCATATCCTCGCTTAATACTCTACAGCAAAAAATTTCCTTTTCATTATTTTTCTCGTCGAAACTGATTACCTTTATCCTTGTTTTAAACTCTGTAAATGAATTATAAAACGGATTATCGGGATATACAGAGAATGTAAATGATCCATTCTTATTCAATTCTGTTTCTAATTTAGGGTCATTTATCTGCAATGTCTTATCCCAAGGGTGATAGATATATCGATTATCCATCTTCACTTTATACATTACAAACTGCCTCCTTGATAATCTACAGATACTGTGCCGTTCCCATTAAAAATCAATTTATTATCCCCTTCGCTTAACATCAGATCCGGCGATCTGCTTTTCCCTTTTGGCAACGTATAAACCACTCCATTATATGTAACTTGCATTTCTGCACTACATTCAAAAATTGGAATAACTCTCATTACTCTCCCAGGAATAATCAGCTCAAGCGTTCCATCTACTTGCAAATTTCCATATTCTCTTACAATTCCTGTTTCAAAATTAAAAGTATCCCATTCCCAGTCTTCAACAGACGACTGTAATTCGTATTTATACGGATCACGATTCACAGATATCTCAACACTGCTATATTGCTTATTCAACTTTTCAGTGCTTACTGAAATTCTTCCTTCGTAGTAAAAAGAGTCATTCCCTAATATCACTTTCATTCGTCTTCCGTGCAACTTATTTTGTAACTCGCTTGCACGTGCAATCCATAAATCATAGTTTCCGTCTTTAAAATCAAATGTGATTTTCATTGTTGTGTTTTTATAAGTCGGAAATCCTGTCAGGACATCCGTAAGATCTAAATCTCCGTTACGCCCCAGGATTTCTTTAAACTTCTCGTCTACTCCTGCAGATCCTGGATCAATCGACAATGCCTGTAGCCCAAAATCCTCATACATGCTATACTCGCCTATTTTTACATCAAACATCTATCAATTCCTTCTTTCTGCCCTTGTCTGCGCATTTCCAAGATTCTTATCTACATAAGGTGTTATCTGTTTACCGACTGTTTTACCGTCAAGATCTACTGTTGTATGAATTTCTGCATTTACCTCTACAGGCTTATTATCCTGCACGATCACAACAGGTTTATAGCCCCCTGGTCCATTATAGTTTGGTGTATCCGGCTTTGGATATTCTACAGATTCAACCTTTTTACGCATTGCTGCTAAAGATGTATCGATTGCTCTTTCCATCTGTGCTGTTGCTTGTGGCATATATTTTCCAAATGCTGCACTCAAACCAAGTGGAAGATATTTTCCAACCTGATCCCTTACAACTCTTGAAGGGGACTTAATCTTTAACTTCTTTTTCATGCTTTTGACCAAGCTATTACACATAGAATTTACAGCTTTGGTCATTCCTTTTGTCTGGGATTGCATTCCTGAAATGAACCCTTTCATCGTATTCTGACCAATCTGATTTATTTTTTTACTCAGATCGTTTAATCTTCCTGTCAATTCAGTCTCATAAGTGTTCTCCAAATCATTAAGATCACTTTGAAAGAAATCATTTCCAAAAGATTCTGATCCGTTGTAAATCTCATTCCATTTATTTATGTAGTCTTTGTATTTATCTGGATCAAGTGACTGCAAATATTCCATATAATCATTTGCACTTGCGACATCCATTCCAAGAATCTGCTGCATAAGAGTGTCTGGGATTTTACCTTTTAATGCTTTGATACGATTCTGATAATTTTTGATCGCTTCTAAATCTCCATCCAGATCATATAATGATCCGGTACTTCTCAGTTTTGAAATCATGTCACTTCTTTGCTGGATCAATGAGTTATATTTTTCCTGATAAGCCGCAGATAACTCTTCTATCTCTTTTTCTGCTTGCGAAATGATCTGCTGCCCTTGCTGTTTAACTGCATTACTATAAGCTGTGATCATAGATTTTCCAAGCTGTGAATACGTATCTGCCACTGCTTTTTTCTTATCTTTAACTTGTTTTAACTGCTTTTCTAAAGATTTTGTGCTTTTTTTCTCTTTTTTAGCTTTCTTGATCTTTTTGTTTAGATCTTTTATTTTTTTATCATATTGATCCGTGTCCTTATTCTTTCCAGATTTGATCTCCTTGTTGATCAGATTCTTTCCAGCTGTTGTCGCTTTTGAAACTTGAGTATCTATTGCAGACGACAAACCGTCTGTAAATGTCTTTCCTATGTCTTCAAAGTTTCCTTTTTTGCTTGCGTTCTTTGCAGATGATACCGCTGTGTTACACAAGCTTTCCATCGTCTTTTTAAGATTCTTTTGCTCTGTATCAATTCCGGCTATAATACCAGTTACAATATGTTTTCCAACTTCTTTTTTGAATACTCTAGAAGGCGATTTGATTCCTAATGCTTTCTTAGCTGCACTTAAAGCACTACTTGCAAGTCCCTGCATTTTGCTTACCAGAGACCCGGCCATCGCGCCAATACCACCAATAATACCTTTTACGATGTTTGATCCAACACTTCCCCAGCTAATTCCTCTAAATGCAGTAACAGCACGCATTCCTAAGCTTTTTGCTGTACTTCCCATCTTTCCAGCTAAGCTTAATAATCCGGATGCTATCTTCCTTACTACTTTTGCACCTACATCTAGCCAATTTATTTTTGTAATGTTCTGCATTATCACTCTGGCAAGAATTTGAGCATTTAACGCTGCCTTGCTAACAAACATAGAAATTCCAGAAGCAATCTTGGATACTATGTTTCCTCCTGCACTAAGCCAATTGGTCGTTGTGATTTTCTTCCATAAGCTTTGCGTTAAATCACTAAATGCTTTTACTGCATTACCTTTTGCACTCACAATTCCATTTTTAAGATTTGCGATCATTGCCTTGCCAGCACTAAATAAATTTATATGAGTAAAAACATTTATAATCGCCAGAACGATCTGCGGTAAAGCAGCAATCAACTGCGGAATTGCCTGAACAATTCCAATAACAAGATTTGCAATGATTTTTACACCTGCAGCAATCAATTGCAGCAATCCTGTGTCTATTGCAGCACAGAATGAATTGATGATCTGTGGCACATACTCAATCAATAAAGGGATCGAATTAATCAGACCTTGTGCTAATGATGTAATCATCTGGATTCCAACAGTGATCAACTGTGGCAATGCAGAAATTAAGCCAAGGGCAAATTGAGCTAAGGCTTCAATTGCTTTAGGTATAAGTTCTGGTGCTGCTTGTGATATTGCGTTTCCTATCTGCGTTATGATCTGCACTCCATAACTGATCATCTGTGGCAATGCCTGCATGATTCCAGACCCAAGTGCAAGTATTGCCGTTCCTGCTGCAGTAATAAGTTGAGGTGATGCAGAGCTTATTGAACCTGCCAACGACATAATAACCTGACCACCTACAGATAAGAAATCAGGTATCCCTTCTGTTATACCTAAGAGAATACTGGTGATCATTTCGGCTCCAACCTGAACACCTTGTTGCATCTCGCTTTTCATATCATCCCATAATGTACTAAAAAGTTCCGGGATTGTAGCTGCCAAACGTGGAATGATCTCTCCAAGATTCTTTCCGATGTTCTCCATCATTACTGCTATGGAATCTGCAAGTTCTTCCGCTGATCCTGAACCATTTAAGAAATTATCATATGCAGCCTTTGCACTGTTCATTGATCCCTCGATTGTTGTTGCTGCTTCCTTAGATGTCGTTCCTGTAATACCTAACTCTTTTTGAATGATATGGATCGCATTATATACATCTGCAAGATTGTTGATATCATACTTAACACCTGATATCTTGGATGCATCCGCAAGCAATCTTTCCATTTCTGTCTTGGTTCCGCCATATCCAAGTTTTAAGTTATCCAACATTGTATAGTTCTGCTTCGCAAATCCCTGATAAGCGTTTTGGATATCCACCATATTGGTTCCCATCTTATTCGCATTATCAGACATATCAATCATAGCCATATCAGCTACTTTTGCCGCTTTATCAGTATTCTTGGCGCAGCTCTGTAATAACGATGCAGAGAAACTTGTTACATTCTGCATATACTCATTTGCGGACATTCCAGCAGTCTTATAAGCTTTGTTTGCATTAGCTATGACTGTTTTAGAACTTTTCTTAAATAAAGTTTCAACACCACCAACATTCTGTTCTAGTTTTGATACAGAATCTAATGATTGTTTTGTCATAGCACCCAAGGCAGCACCCACACCAGCAACTGCTCCTGCTGTTATAGCAAGACCTTTCTTCGCAGCACTGCTTATCTTGGACACTCCGGCATTAAATCCGGATTCGTCAATTTTTGTATCAAATTTTAAAGAGCCATCGTAACCCATGTATATTCTCCTTTCGAATATGCACGGCTCAATGGCTCACTTATGCACTAATTTTTAATTTTTATTTCTACCTCGTTCCCACATTTCTTACACTTCAAGAACACATTATTGCTTTGAGCTGTGTTGTCATAGATCAGTAAGTGTGCACCGCAATGTGGGCATGAGTACCATTTTCTTTCAAATGGGATCTCTTTTATCTTCATAATCATTAAAACATCATATTTCCAAAAGCATCTCCGATCTCCTCACTTGTGACCTCATAGTCAATGATCGCTATCTGCTTTTGAATCTTCCTGATCCTTTCTCTTTCTTCTTTATCTTTTATCTGGTTAAGATCAATACTTCTATAACCCATTCTTTTCTTTAGCTCACAATCTTCATTCATGCCATCAATCAGCATCTGGAACTTCCACCAGTGCATATATGGTATTTCTGTCAGATCGATACCATAACACTCCAAAAATCCGGATATGATATATGGTGCATCCTGATTGTATGAGATCACTTGGTTATGTTTCATATCTTCTTCGTTGTTATCTTCTTCCTCTGATACTTTCGTTTCCTTGTAATTTATTACAAAATCCGTCAGTGCTTGTAAACATTCCTCAAAATCAGAACCGGGATCATCAAGGAACCAACATGCAAGCAACTGCTTCTTCTCTGCTTCCTCAATATCTTCATCCTTTAGCAGATCCATGAGTTTTATATACTCACGAAAATCTGTTACAATTCTGACCTTCTTTCCATTTGCAATCACATAATCAGGAAACGGCTCGTATAAAGGATTCATCGGTTTTTACCACCGTTATATGTGTTAAAATTCTTTTTTCTTTTCTTCCTTCTCTGCTCCCTGTTTGGCATATATTTACCGCTTAACTGTAATCTTCTTTCATTTGCTTTTTTAACTGCTACCTGCATAAATCCAAGGAATGAATCCCAAACTTCATCACAGTTTCTCATATTTTTCTTTCCACTAAAGATTTTTTCTCCTGTACCTTCTCCGAAAATACGATCAAATGCATTGTAATAAATCTCGCAGTATCTCTTGATAAATTCTGGCATTTTTCCTGTCTTATCAATGTTTCTTCCATCTTCATCCATCTGTTCAAATGCTTTCATCGTTTTTTCAAACACGTCTGCATCTTCAAGATCTAACTCTAATTCAAGACCATTGATCTTCCAAATTCTTTCGTTCTTATCATTCTGGCTCATGGCTCAATCTCCTTTTTGTCTTCATCTTCTACTTCTGCTGCCTGTTCAACGACAGCTACATTAGGGTGTAGCTGTCTCGCTGAATGTACAAGTCTTTCCGTCTGCAGATACTTTCGCATATCCCTTTACGATATCATCCTTCACAGAAAAGCTTCCTGAATACTGTAATGCATCCGTTCCATCTCCAGAACTGTCTGGAAGAATGGAATATGTTCTCTTTCGTGCTACAAACTCATCATCTTTCGTTGTTTCTCCCTTATCGAACAAATCAACCACAACGATATCTCTCATTTCTCCGGTCAGTTCATCATCCTGAACTTTTGCAAGATCCGCAAGAACTGGATCATTTTTATGATGATCGAATCCATATTCTAAAGTTGTTCCGTATCCTGTTACGTCAGAATCCTGACTATCTTTGTCAACATAATGTCGTTCATATGTGATCGGGTTCTTTCCGTCTGTCAGTGTTGTAAAATGTTCCATTCTGTTATATGTGCTTACTTCTCCATCACTCACTGGAACACCATAGAACGCAACCCTCTGGCTACGTCTTACTAATTTAGCCTTTTCCATTTGTCTTATACCTCCTGTATATAAAGAAGGCGGCATTCTATACGATACTGGGCATGTTCACCCTCTGCATCATACAGATAGCCGCTGTTTAGTGTTTGTAATTCATATGGATGCTGTTTCTCATTTTTTAGTTCCGGCATCTCTCCTTTATCCGTCTGCTGCTCCATCCATTCCTCAAACGCCTGATAGAATCCACTGTTTTCAATATTGATCCTTGCATCTTCGTCATACTGCTCCTTGCTGGTAAAAGCAAATTGAAACTGTTTCTTTTTGCCACCATCAACGTATTTTTGCAACACAGGATCACATGGAAGTGGATCAACAGAATAACTCATATCTTCTGACAAGTGATCCACGTTTACTCTGTAGTTATCCAGAAACGGACAGGTTAATATGAACGATCGGATGGAATCAATGATATTAGCTTCCTGCATATTTTTGTGCTCCTTTCAGAATACTGTCTCTATGCCTGTTTTTCATACGTTCGAACCAACGTGACTTTTCTTTATGCTCGTAATACTGCCTGCGTGCATATGGCGTGATCTGGTTGATCTCTCCTGATCCGATCACTGTTCCCAGTGTCGCAGACTTGATCAAAGCACCTGACAGCCTCGGTGTCTCCGGATTCATCCTTCTGATACATTCTGAATCGACAAACTCCTGGGCTTCTCCAAAGCTTGCACTCTTTTGTCCAGAAAATCCATGATTCCATTCCATCTTAGCTGTCACGGATCCGTTTGCTGTTTTTGCTGTGTAAATACTGCCTCTTGGTGTTTTGATCACAATATTTCTTTTTTGTGCCATTTACACACCACCTACCTTTATGTGTGGATTTGCACCAAATGTGTTGTAATTTGCAGATGTGACTTTACAGCATTCTGTTCCTTTCAGGTCCTTAGCTGTTGTCATATCAATATCGCATATTCCTTTTACAAGATAATCATCTTTTTTTATGCTGATCGTTGTATCAGGTATTCTGATCACAAACGTATCTGCTCTTTTCAGTCCTTCGGATGTGATTGCAGACGATTCTGATTCATGCCACCATGCATCCTTGACATATGTTCTTTTCCAGATATCTAATCGCTTTTCACTGTCATATTGACGGCTATAGACTGTTACAGCACTGTTTGTTACCATTGCAAAACCTCACTTCTCTCGACAGCCATCCTGTTGGCAATAAATACATTTTTACTGCTTCATATGCTTTTTTCTGCATCAATTCCTCTAATGTCTGACCATCTGTCTGTTCATTCACATAGGTAACACTATAACCATCGGTTGATTCAGATTTAATCTGCATACCATTAGATTCCTGTTTCTTTCTGTAAGATGCATATACCTCTGCACCTGCACATACAGCATCTTTTATCATATCAAGATCTGATGCAAAGATATCTCCACGGATGTAGGTCAGATTACGAATATACGCTTCTGACCATCGTTCCGCTTTGATAAATTCTTCTTCTGGAAGTGATCCTGCATACTCTTCTTTGTAATATTGATAAGTTACATACATAGATCACACCTTCTTTCCTTTATTCTCCTACTTTCAGAATTGAGAATGGACATCTCTTTGTTTTATCAGTTTTCAGAGCATTGATCGGATTTGGAATTTCCCATCCAAGTCTCATGACTGCACGAAGTGCAACCATGTCATTCTGCATTAAGTTATATGCAATTGTTCCATCTGTGTTCTGTACAACACCTTCTGTGAAGAGTTTGAACGTGATATCCTGACGAATTGAATAAACCAACTGACTAAAATCTCCAGAGATCATTAATGCCTTCGATTTATCAAAAGCTCCATTGTTCGGGAAATTCATCGGAGATCCATCTAAACTATAAGATGTTGCTCCCTGCATATCTGATTTAAAAATCGGATTTCCATCCGCATCTTTTAACCCTCTTAATTTTGCTCTCATAGAGATATCCGCCATATGACCGTTTACAAAATATCCACTGTCTTCAACTTTGGCGATCACACCTTCTTCTGCCATGATCTTATCATACAGATTGTCGCTTGCTCCAAGTGTTACAACAGATTGCGCTTTTGTTGCTGTTGTAACTACTCCATCTCTCCATGTCGATGGCTTGTCCACATCGAACAAGATTGCACCATCAATTACTTTACCAAAAGCTTCTGTAACTCTTGGCTTAACTTCTGCCCAGATATCATACTCTGCATCATCTAATACAGCTTCTGGAATAGGCACGATCACCGCAATTTCTTCTGCTGTAATAAATTTCTTATCCCATGCCTGTTTAGTAGTTTTCTTCTGCCCAGTGTCACCATTTACAAAATAAGCAATTGGTAACATATCCAGTACTGGCATTTTGTACTGTCTACTTGTCATATTAGCTAATTTGCGCCCTCTTGAAAGCACTGCTGACTGTGTGATCGTTCCCTGAATAATCTCATTTGCTTCCTGCGTTGGAATCAAAGACTCTGCTCCACTGCGATCGATCACATTTGCATCTATATCGAATAATCTTAAGTTCATTCGTTCCTTAAACATTTCATACCTCCATTATCTTCTTGCTGCAGATCGAATTGCATCATTGATCGTAGCATTTACATTTTCCACGGATCCGTTCGATGCATTCCCTGTTGATGTTGAAACTCGATACCCTGATCCTGATGTGAATCTTGGATTCTCTTTCAAGTACTTATCTGCTGCCTTTTCAAAACTTGTTTTTTCATCTGTCATTTTAGAAACTTTGTATAACACATAGTCAAGATCATCTGTTTTTACTCCTTTTGAAGCTAAAAGCTTCTCATTTTTCATCTGCTGCACTTCGTTCCTTGCATCTGCAAGATCCTGCTGCATTTGAGTTACGTTTGGCTGATTCTTTTTCTGCTGCGCTTTATAATCAGCAATTGCCTGTGTAACCTGATCCTCTGACATACCTTGCTGCTGAAAATATGATTTTAAAGCCGATCTTTCTGCACGCTCCGCTCTCGCTTGTGCAATCTCTTCTGCCTGTGCATAACTAAATGTTGCCTGATTCCCTGTTTCTCCGGCGTTTCCCTGGTTACCGTTACCATTCCCGGCATTATTTCCGCCCTGTCCATTAGAGCCAACTCCTGTGCCGTCCTCAAAGAGCTGTAAATACATTCTTTTTCTCATGTTTTCCCTCCATATATGAGTGTTATTACCAATGCTTTTTATGTCTTCATGTTTTGGACATAATAAAAACACCCTTTCGGATGCTTAAATAAATTGTATGCAGTTGTATTTTTGATTGATATCAGAAAGTCCCAAGAACCACGAATCTACTAATAATTTTCCTTTGTCAGATAATTCTTGCCATTTGATCATAGTAAGACCACTATCTGCTTCTGATTCAATCTTATCATCTGTTAGATCGTTCAGTGAATTAATCAAATTGCATGTCAATGCTGATATCGCTGTACACGCCCGATCAATTCCATCATTCTCTCTTCTACAAGCATGACCTTTCATTTCTATTCCATTCTGTCTTATGCTTATAATTATCACAACATCACTTCCTTTTCTGTCCGGTCGTTCCCTGCCGGTGGGAGATTCCTTGGATCACCTCCTAATGAATAATGTAATAGGTTACTGTGCTTACAATCATTGTCCTTTCTCCTTTCTTAAAAATGGGTATAAAAATACCACTAGCCATAAAAATAACTAGCGGTATTAATACCAAGCGACAAGATCTTCTTCTTGAAATTTATTATTTGTCAAATATTCTTCGATTCTTCTAAATGCATGGGCCGGATAATTACTTCCGTATTCAGGCAAAAGCTTTTCAATGCTTCGTTCTCTTGATATTCTATCTACAGCAATGATTCCATATTCCTTTGAACTTTCCGGATAGTACTTATATTTTACTGATATTTCTGTGATTTCCAACAACTCAAGTCTCAACATTTCTTCCACCTCCTATAAATTATATTCTTTCAAAAATTTATTTAACGCCTTTTGATAATTATACTTTCTTTCTGTAATTTTATGGGCTTCATCGTATTTCAAATGTAATTTTTTCATTAATTCGTACTCTAAACGTTCATGCTTTAACATTATCAAATCGTGCTTCTGAATATTTTTTCCCTCTCTCAATCTTCTAAATGATTCAGCCATATAATAATCTGGATCAAATCTTCTTTTTCCACCACTTAATTCATATTCATTTATAAAAACATGATCATATATCTTATTTATGCTCTTTTTAGAGATTCCGGTATTATTTGCAATGTGATCAATGATATTACTCTTCCGACTATTACGCATTGATTCATAATATCGGTTAGCGTGTGCGTCCCTTCTGGTATATAATGGGTCATTTTTATCTGTAAGTGCCCCATTTATCGCTCCTGATTTTATTATATCATTCCCTGTGCTCTTTGCAATAAATTTTCTAAGATCAGGCGCTACTCTTCCTTTCATATCTAGATAAATACGCTCTCGTTCTTGTCTAAGTCCCATTTTTTTCGAAAATCTCGCATATTCATTTAATTGTCCCTGATATTTCATCTTATGTGCCAGAATCTCATCTTGATCTGCTTTCCCTTTTTGAAGTGCTCTTACCTTCTCGCGTTGAGCTCTCATAGCTGTCTCCATTTGTCTTTGCCGCTGTTTTGCTTCATAAACCGTGTATTCTTTTCCTTGAAATTCTTTCGGTTTGTTTTCTTCCTGATTCTTCTCTTCCAACCACTGATCGGTCCAGTTGCGTTCTGATATTCCTGGGAAAAACGGATAATACTCATGGTAGCAATTCGCACCTAGCAGCCCTGTAACTGTTCCAAGTCCACAAACTGATACAAGTTGTTCTTTTGTCCAGACCTTCCCCTGCCATACTGCATGTGTAGGACGTGCTCCTGCGTGCCATGCGACCTCAAAATATTCTGTTCCTAGCTTCTTTGCATTATAATCTGTGATCTTTCCTGTAATCTGACTCAGCCCTGTCATAACTGCACGTCTTGCTGCAACATCTACTCTATTATGCCAACCTGATACATAGTCTATTGTTCTTAATCCACTGTTGGTCAATTGTGTTACAGTTCTTCTCAAAACACTGTTATAATCGAACGCTCCAGAAACAATATCGAAACATGCACGATCAAGATGTTCTGTATATACCTGTGATAACGGAGTCATAGTCTTTTTTCCATTGATATCTAAATAAAATCCAAGCGACCTAGTTATATTTTCAAGATCTTCCAACGACTGTTGCGCTATCCCATTAATCGCTTGATTTAGATGCTTATTTTTTTCAAATGGTATGTACTCTGCATTTACCTGTTCATACAGATCTTTGTTTCGAACATATTCCCAGTTGATCACTTTGTCATATAGTTCAAACATTTCCGGATAGCTTTTATTCAATGTTGTTTTCAACATCTTCTCAATGTCTTCTGATGAATATCCTATGATCTTCAATCTATTGATCTGCCAATCTGCGGTACTTGTAACCTCTCCAGTTTTTACAATTCTCCTGACAATATCCTGAATAATCCTTTCCTCGAGTTCAACATAATGGGCTGCAATCTTATTTGCCATCCGATTTTTATATTCATTTTTCATTTTACTCCATCACCTGATTTTGCCCTGGAAGATTGTTTTTTGCCTGATCGATTGTTTCACCATACCATTTTGCTCTATATTCCTCTGGCCGCATGATTCCAGCACTCACATCCTGCATATCTTGTTTGCGCTCAGTTTCCTTATCTTCAATAATCGAATCATCAAAATCAATCGTAATATCAGAATCCGGATTCAACTGTTCTCCAATTACAATACCCAACCGGATAATAATCCTGATCAGTTCTTTCAATGCATCTTCCAAGATAATCTCATGTTTTTTAATCATTCGATACATATCGGAGTTTTCAGATATGATCTCAGTTGCTGTTTTTACTCCAGATGAATCAAACTTATATCTTTTAGGTCCAAACCCACATTTTAACGACAAATAATTCAGATCATCGTTAATAGCTTTGCTGTGTTCCTCTGTCCTAAGATTCATATCAACGTCCTTGATCAATCCTTCTTGACTCTTATCATAATCTTCCGGCAAGCTGTAAAATATTCCATCATCCGGATCAAAAGCCGGTGTTCCGTCAATGTTATATAACAATTCTGGAGCAACAAATATTCTTTTTCTACCAAGTAAAAACTCGTTATAATAAGAATCATATTCTGTATCTAATTTTTTCAATACGTCAATTGCATTTGCAAATATAGCAATTCCCATCGGATTGTTCGCATCTGCATTATTTGTTATGTTTAGGCGATCAATTACAAATTGCGGTTCTAAACTTCCTGTGTTTGTTCTTTTGGCAAGATTCTTAAACGGTTTTAATTGTCTCCATTCTTCTTCCTTTAGTTCTGTACCTTCCTGGCTTCCACTCATACTCTTTAAAACCGTATTTTCTATCACATATTCATCATTCCGAATCAAATGTGACTGTATCTGGATGTATTTTTTTCGATTGACCGTATGTGGAAAAGTAAAAATACACTCCTGAACCTTTCCGTTATCCCAACTTACTGGAAATATATTGGGGCCATCAACATAATTGATTTTTATAATTCCTGATCGAATGACTCCATCTTCTGTCACATCTGCCGAATCAAGATAAGGGATATACGCCACTGTACCAGTATATGCTTTACGTTCCTGGTAATCGTTGCCTTGAACCATAAATTGATTATTCTTTAAAATTTTGTGTACATAATTATTTGTATATTCGTCATCTAAAGTAATCGTTACCCTTTCATTCAGTAACAGATCTGCAATGTCTTCTGAAAGCTTTTTTGCCATACCCATACTTTTGCGTTCACATCTTTTGTATGTTCCGCGTCCTGTATAAATCTTATAAAAAGAAAAGTTTCGGACATTACCTTTATACCAGCTAACCCATTCTTGAATCTTCCGATAAAACGATGCATCGATCGTATCAATTCCTTTTCTTTTGAAATAATTAAATATATTCAATCTTCTGTTTCTCCTCTCCTGGATCTCTTGGAAGCCAGTATTTTATTTTATCCCATGCTCCCATAACAGCATAACGGATTGCATCCATGCAATGATCTGAAAGTTTTACTGGAACTTCTTTTCCTTTTTCGATTGATTTTTTATCATATTCATAAGTGCCAAATTCCTCATCTGCATATTTCTGATCTGGTGAAATACTTAACACATCAAAGATTAACGATTTCTGCACTCTGCTGATTCCAAGTGCAACATCATTTTCCGCATCTCTCATCAATACCGAATACTGTAAATTCCTAGTTGCTCTTCGAATTTCTTCTGCTAAACCTTTTGCAGATGGGTCCAAAAAAATATAGAATACTCTGTTTTCATATTCTTCATGTAGTTCATCAAGAAGCTCAACAAGATCTCTTGCATATTCGGATGGACTCTTTTGATATCCACTATCTCTACCACTATGATAGTATTCTGCCAGACCAGGAAACTTCCTTTGGTATGTATCTAATCCAAATGCCTGAAATGTCGTTGCGTTTTGCTGCCCATAGTCTCCACCAATATAAATGCGATCATATTTCCTGTCTTTATCTGGTCGCGATCGATGGCGGTTTCCATACATATAATAAATAAGTTCATCTACACCAACAGATTCTCCTAACCATACCCATCGGTACATTTTAGGATCAGACTCTTCCATTTCCTTTGCGCTGTCTATCAGATCTTGTCCTAGCCATTCTGTCGGAACGTCTCTGTAATCCGTATGGATATGGATACAATCTTTTCTCTTCTCCATCTTTTTGCACCATTTATTTATCGCTGCATTTGGATTTTTGGGAGGGTTATAAAGATAGATCATTTGGAATCCACCAGTGTTTCCACGAACAAAAGTAGCTTCGATATTGCTAAGTTCATCTTCTCCTTCTCCATCGTCAAAGAACTCTGTTAACTCATCAAGAATAACTAACTTGATTGGCTGATTTTCGTCAATAATACCTTTTGTATCATCAATTCCGTCAGAACCTGCAAAGTAAATTGTTGTTCCATGCTTTTTGTATGTTATTTCCATTGGAGATTTCGTGATCGCAAACTTCTTTTTTGAAATCTGTAATCGATTAATGCCTCGAAGCATTTCCTTGTATACTGTCTTACGCAATTTATTATGATGCTTTCGGAGCACTACAACTGATCCATGTTTATCTGATACAATTTGATAATCTGCTTTAATTGCTGCATAACTTGATTTTGTACCAGCACGACCAGATGTAAGAATGATATGTTTAATTGTCTTGTTGTTGAATATCGGAAGGTATTTCGGTATCACTATATCCGATATCTTTAGGCGCGTCGTTGACAATTACAACACCATCCTCTCCATCATCATTGTCATTATTTCTGATCTGTTCTGTCTTAGCTCTGATCTGCTCAATCTTAGCTTTCTGTTCAGCTGTAGCAATGTCCATATGGTCTGCAAGCCATTGCAAAGCTTTCATCTTATCAACCAGCTTAATACTTGCTCCGTCTTTTCCTTGCTTCACTTCCGTGATCAGCGTTCCATCAACATCTTCAGATTGTTTGAATTTCACAGTATTGACTTCTTTTTCGAGAACTTCTTTTTCTCCAGTTTCTTTGTTTTCTACCATTACTGGACCAAAAGCACCCATAACTTGAATATTTTCTCGCCCAAACGATACATAATCTGTTACATCCGCAAATGCAATGTCCATAAACTTTTGAAAGATATCTTCCTGCTTTAGCATCTCTCTATTCATGTGATTCTGCTTTAGCTGTTCAATCTCTTTTCTGATCACTGGATTCTTCATAAGCCTGCTTCCTAATACGGCAGCAGATGCATAAGTACATCCTGGATAAGCTTTCATGTAAGCTTTCGTATAATTAAACATCCTAGACTGATACAAACAAAAAAGCTGTTGCTGATCAGTAAGTTCATCGTTAATCACAACCTGACTTACATCCTCTGCAACGGCTTCTTTTTTGTGTGCACCCTTTTTATTTTGTGTGCACCCCTTTTGGATGCATCCTATCTTTTTGTTCCTCGACCATGCGTATCGTTTCTTCCACGATTTCACAGTGTTCATCGAGACTCCATACTTGGCAGCAATGTCTTTATACTTCATTCCGGCTACGTAATCAGACTCTGCCAATATGTAGTTTTTTTCTTCATTCAAACATTACCACCCTCCTTCTTTTTAATAGTTGATACTATCATAATACCACACTAAAACGTATGTGAGTCCCTCTTTTTTTTAATTCTAAACGTAAAAAGTACCCAATGCTATTAATATTTGGCCTCGGGTACTTTATTTCACTAGTTTATTTTTAGATTATTTTTCACAAGTTCTTCTGTTGCACAATTGAAATCGTTTTGAAATGTTTTAAAAATCTCATCATCATATTTTTTATGTAAAGATTCTAACTGTTCTAATTCTGTATCAATAGATTCATTTGCTTGAATTTTTTTATGCAAATTATTTATCTCTTTTTCTAACCAACCTGTTCTTTCAGTAATCTTCAAACATAAATCGTCATATTTTTTATTTCCACAATAATAACAATCTTCTTCCTTTACACTCATTGTTAGCATAAGTTCGTTATTAGTTCTTACAGCTTTTCCTCTTGCTAAATTATACTCTTTGTAGCATTCTTCTGTTTGCTGCTCTAGATATTCCTTTGCTCTGATCAACTCGTCTATAACATCATTGGTATAACTGCTCGAAAGCTTTATTATTTTATCACAGTGATCCATTTTTTCCTGACGTTGCTGTATCCTCTTATTCTCGATAAATGTTTGCTCTAAATCTTTTTTATTGCTTTCTAAAGTTTTAAACAAAACAAATAGTGTGATCATGCCGCTTACAATTGATCCTAGATATGATCCCCAGAATCCTATCCAACTATCTCCTCCAACAAAATTTTTAAAAACTGGACTTGAAATCATACACCCAAGAACAAATGGTATAACTCCCATAACAATTATAACTAACAAAACAATGCTTCCTTTTTTCAGTTTGTCCATAGACCCTCCTTATATTTTTTATTTATTATATCACAAAGTTCCCATATATTCTAGTAGTTATAGAACAAAAGAACATCGTATCTCTACGATGCTCAAAAAAAATTTGTACGGGCGATTGATTGGACTCTATCTAATTTCCTCAAGTATAACTATAACACACTTTTTTGTTTAATTTGTTTAATTTGTTTAATCTTTTAGATTTTCACTGATTATCTGAGAAATTCTGCCTTTGGAATAGCCTAGCTGATCCCCGACTTCCTGTTGTGTATTGCCATTCAAATAAATAAGTTCAAAAATCTGTCTTGTATTGCTATCAGGAATCTGACTGATAAACTCTTCAATCTCTGTCAGAAGTTTGTCCACCTGTTCTCGTCTCCGCTCATTAATCCTCATTTGTCGATCGATCATATCTGCCTGCTTGGGCTCGTCCATTATAATTCTCATGTGCGTTTCGATATAGGGAAACGTGTTCATGGATCCTTTTACTGTTCCAGCAACCGTCGGAATCCTCTCTGCTCTTTCATTCAGTTTCTCCATTTTGTCTTCCAGCATCTTCTGCTCCCTCTTCAGAGATCGATACTGCCTTAGCTTTTTCTTATCCATGTCTTACCTCCTGTCACCTGTGTTGCATCATCACCCTAAATGTCTCCCCAATGTTTCACGCAATGTCTATGTACAAAACAACCTGTCCTTCTCTTTGTTCTGGACCACTCTGTCTCATCGTCCTCCGGATCCATCGCCTCGCCGCAGACTACACAGCGAGGACGATCCCCGCCATGTTTCTCTCTGGTCTTCTTGTATGCGTTCATTGCTGTCCTGTTATTTTTGATCATTGTCTTTCGCCCCCCCCTGCGTCATAGATTTCACAAGAGATCACTTTATTGCCAACTCCATTATCCACAACTTCGAAATCGACATCATATCCGACCTCAGCCAGATGATCGATGATTCCAAAGTCATTGCCCTTATCCTGCGAATGAATATAGACCTTCGCAAGCTTCTGTCTGATCTTTGCCATAATTAATTCACTCCTTAACTTTCCTTAACACTCTTGATCCTTGCCTTTAAGGCATCCAGGAACGAATCCTGTGTAACTTCTTTTGCTTCCAGCGCATCCATGACGTTCTCATCATATCCGCCGGCAGTGACTAGATGATGGATCACAACATTCTCTTTCTGTCCCTGCCGGTATAGTCTGGCATTTGCTTGCTGGTATAACTCCAAGGACCAGTTAAGCCCAAACCAGACAATGATATGTCCACCTGCCTGAAGGTTTAATCCATATGCTGCACTTGCCGGATGTGCAAGTAGGATATCCATCTGCCCATTGTTCCAGGCTGTGATGCTATCCGGATTCTTTAACTCCCCGATCCGAAGCTTGCTCTTTTTCAAAGCCTTCTGGATCCGTGCCTTGTCATGCTTAAAGTTATAAAACACTAAAATTCCTTTTCCTGCATTCGCATCGATGATCTCTTTTAAGGCTTCGATCTTCTCGTCATGCACCTCATGGTATATACCGTCTGCATCATAGACAGCTCCGTTGCAAAGCTGCAAAAGTTTATTGCTTAAAGCCGCTGCACTTGTAACGTCAATAGTCTCTCCATCGATATCCGCGATCATCGTCTTCTCCAGTTCTTCATACTGCTTCTTTGCTTTATCTGGAAGTTTGATATGACGGACATTATCGATCCGTTCTGGTAATTCCAGATAATCCTCTGCTTTCATGGAGATACAGATATCTTTGATCCGTTCATTGATCTCTTCGTCTGCCCATGTCCTTGGATTGTACTCATAGATCACATTTCCGTTTCTTGCTCCCGGTGTGAAGTAATTATCACGATATCCGGTTAGAGTCTTTCCTAGCCGTTCTCCTTCATCCAGAAGATAGATCTGTGCCCACAGGTCTTCCAGTCCGTTCGGAGTCGGTGTTCCTGTAAGCCCTACGATCCGGTGGATGTGACTCCTGACACTTTTTAATTTTCGGAATCGTTTTGCTTTGTTGGACTTAAAGCTCGACAACTCATCGATGATCACCATGTCAAACGGCCAGTCATTTTTGTAATAATCAACCAGCCATGAGACATTATCTCTTGATAACACCCAGATATCGCCGGGTGTGTTGATCGCTCTGATCCGCTGTTTGATACTTCCGAGAACCGGGATCACCCGAAGCATCTTTAAGTGATCCCATTTCTGCGATTCTCTTGTCCATGTATCTTCCGCAACCTTCTTCGGCGCGATGACGAGAACTTTCCGGACTGCAAACCGATTAAATCTCAGATCATTCACTGCTGTCAGTGTGATTACTGTCTTTCCAAGCCCCATGTCAAGAAACAATCCTAAGACTGGATCCGTGATCATGCGGTTAATGCAGTATCGCTGATAATTGTGTGGTACAAATTTCATATCATGCCTCTCTGTTCTAACTCTGCGATCTTGTCCAAGGCCTTGCCTGGATTCCACGCTTCGATCTCCCAGATCACTCGGTCAATGTCTTTTTTATTATCAAGAACAGTTGCATAACATCCTGTCGCCAAGATCTTACGGATCTGAACTTTCTGAAGCGGTGTTGTTTTTTCTCCTGGCCGCTTCAATTCTACGAATCCAGATTTTCCGCCTTGAAGGATTACAACCCTGTCTGGTACTCCAGCATTGCCCGGGGATACAAACTTATACGCCATACCTCCGACCTCTTTTACTTCATCCCTGAACTTGGATTCTATACTGCTTTCTCTCATATCATTCTCCTTTGCTTGTAATCAATGTTACATTGTCTCCCTATATATACGCGTGTATAGGCGTACATGGGGTACCACTATACCATTACCCTTTATATTTTATTTATATATAATTTAATGTTTACAATGTTTATATAGGCATTAGATATAGGATTTAAGCCATTTTTCTTGTAATCAATGCTCTGTTTACTGAATGTTTCTGTTGTTTACGTTTCCAAATATTGTATGTTTACTTTTTAATCTGTCAACACTCTGTTTACACGCGTATATCCTCTCTGTGTCCCATATGGACCGAACCTTACAGATGATATGCGTTGCCACCCATCGATACAATTTAGAATGCCATTAATCTCTATCGTATCCTGTCTTCGCATCTGTTTGAGATCACCGCCAAAGCACTCACACCAGACCTCAGCCGCACATATTCGATCACGTTCAACCATACTGCTCTCATCCTTTACTTGAAATTCACTATTGAAAAATGATCTTCTCTGTGCCTGACTCTTTTCCTTCCAGTCTGTTGGAATCTTCTTCTCCAAGAACTCTCTGATCACACCTTCTTTTGGAGATGCTTCTCTGTAAGTTTCCTGCTTCTCCTGTGCCACTTTAGCGACATCTCCGGACATATACAGTGGCTCTCCTAACATCCATCTTGCAGCCGCTTCTGCCCATACCTGATCGACTTCTGCCGGCAGTTCCTGAAAGATGTTCTTCTTTGGTTTCTGTTTTCCAAGTCCAACCGGCCAGAACCTTCGGTTCCCCGTTCTGTCCTTTAAAAACTCTTTATCGTTCGTAGTTCCTACGATGATACAGTTTCGTGGGAAATTTGCGGTCCTACGTCCATACGGCATACGATAAACATCCTCTTTCTTACTTAAGAACTGCTTGACTGCATTCATCTCTGATCTGTTAAATCCAGTTAACTCTCCAGCTTCAATGATCCAGTAGCCCTGCACCATCTCTGCTGCATCTTTCCCTTCAAAGGTACTCATTGAATCGGAATACCAGTCTTTGCCCAACATTGAAAAGAACGTACTCTTTCCAACACCCTGTGCTCCCGACAGGATCAGCATATAATCAAATTTACATCCTGGATGCATGGCTCTGGCAACCGCAGCACACAAAGTCTTTCTTGTTGCTGCACGTACATATTCAGAGTCCTCTGCCCCGAAATAATCGATCAATAGCGTATCTAATCGTCTGACCCCATCCCAGTTAAGGCTTGTAAGGTATTCTCGGATCTTATGTCTTTTATGTCGATTTGCATAGATCGCCATGCCGTCTAATATCTTCTTTTCTCCTGTGATCCCGTAAGTCTTCTCCATGTAATGTCTTAATCCGGCATCATCTTCGTCGGTCCATGCGCGATCCTTATAAGGGAACTCCGGATGAAATTCCCACGGCATCGATCTGCAGACAGTTGCTCTGTTCGCAAATTCATCATGATATAATCGATCCTTTAAGTTTGGATCGTTCTCCAGAATGATCAGCACGTTATCGATCGTCTTATTCGGCATTCCTGTCTGTGAACTGCAGCTTAACTTTTCCATCCAGTCAAGATCTTCTTTTGATATATCCTGTGAAAATTCGGACTGTGCACGTTCATATCGTTCTGCAGTAATGACTTTTGCAACATTTGGCTGTTCCATCGCAAACTCACACATTGCAGAAAAGGATGGAAGCCTTGTGATCGGCGTTCCTTCCTTTGATCCATAATCAAGTTCATAAAACTTATGGATCCGGACCAGATCAAATGCATTGCATAATCTTCCACCTGCAGGATCTGTGGCATGATGGCTGTATAAGAATAATCCATCCTCATATAACACGGCTCCGCCAACTGTCGAACCCTCTGTATAGGTATAACGGCCCGGATGCATATCACATGGCTCATAGATACCACCTAAGAACGCATCCATTGCCTGCTCTACTGTATAGGTCTTACAGAATGCACCGACGATTCCTTTCTTTTCTAATGGATTTCCCTGTTTTTTGATACTGCGGTCGCGGAGCTTTACCGCTCCTGGCACTTCCGGCCACTGTGTGATATCTCTCCAGTTATCATATGTTGCAAGCATTCCGTCTTTACTTAAAAACGGCTTGTCTGCATAGCAGAATCGATACTGACTGTCCTTACTGCAGCTTGGCCAGTACATCAATCGGACTGTTTCGAAAGTTGTCGGGTCAAAGATGCCCATTCCGATATACTCCGCGGCACGTCTCGCGATCGGCTCATATTCATCCGGAGAAGCCGGCTGATCCAACGGCAGAATGATTCGAAGTCGCGGTGCTGCTTCTTCATGCTTCCTGGTACTGTAGACCACATAAGAACAACCAAGGTTTTCTAAGATGCCGATCACCTCATCAGTTCCACCCGGTTTTATATGGTCGGCATCAAGTGTGATCAGATAGCGATAACCGGCATTTTCATTTCTTCTCTGTTCTCCGGAAAGTTCGCCACCGACAAAACCGCCGACGTCCTTGATCTCATCCTGCTTTGCTTTGCGGTAACCCATATATTCTGCCAGAGTCTCTTCTGTCCTGATCGGATGTTCAAGCTTCTCCACAAAATCAGACCAGTACATCTCCTGCTTCAGCCAGGTCTTTGATCTTCGGCTGCTTCCCGTTGATATTTTAATTTTTAAGTCATTCTGAAACATGCCGTTCCTCCTACTCTTTCTTATAGAAATCTCCTGTAAATCCATCTGCGTTTAACGGCAGCCCTGCTGCCCACTCCGGAGCCCTGCACATCAGATCGATGGCTTTCTCCAGTGTCAGATCAGAACCTTTTGGCACTTCTGCTATGATCTCATCGTGGATATGAAAGTTGATGAGATAACCACCGAATAACATATTTCGGATCGCATTCGCCAGCAGATCTCTTGCCACTGCCTGTACAATATTCTCGACTAGTTTCCCACCGTACGTTTCAAGTCTCTGCCATTTTTTCGTTCCATCGATGCCCATGTATGTGATACTCTTATTTCCCCATGCATTCTCTCCGATTTGCGGGTCTGGATAAAATAAGCATCGTCCGGAAGGAAGTTTGATCATAAAATAATCTGCATCTCTCATAAACGTGATCCCATGCTGGATCTGGTTTGTTGTTCCGAGTGTTACCGTCTCGATCGCACAATTCTCTACCGTATACCAGAAATCCTGAATCCGTTTGTTCGCTGTCCTCCATCGGTGTACGATATCCGGAAGTTCTTCTTCCGTAAGTCCCATCCTTAATGCTCCCATCTGGATCAATGCTCCGGTACCACCTTGGTACCCGAGGGCTAATTCTGCGACCTTTCCTTTTGCCCTGAGTGCATATTCCGGATTTCCTTTTTTGATCTTCTCGATCGGTACGTTAAACATACTGGATGCCGAAGCCTCGTAAATCTTGCCGTGGGTACGGAAGACTTCCAGTCTCCAATCCTCTCCAGCTAACCAGCTGATCACTCTCGCTTCGATCGCTGAAAAGTCTGCAACGACAAACTCATATCCCTCTCTTGGAACAAATGCTGTCCGGATCAGCTGTGAGATCGTATCCGGTAAACTGCCATAAGTCAGTTCCAGCATCGCTGCATTTTCCTGTTTTACCAGATTCCTTGCCAGTGACAACTCCGGAATATAGTTTCTCGGAAGGTTCTGGACCTGTACCAGACGTCCCGCCCATCTTCCTGTTCTGTTTGCGCCATAAAACTGTAATAATCCACGGACTCTTCCATCCTTGCAGACCGCGTTTTCCATAGCTGTATATTTTTTCACGGAACTCTTGGCCATCTCTTTACGTTTCTTCAGAACATAATAGACTGCGAGGTTTGCTTGTACCTGTGGAGCTTCTAACAGTTCGTTCACTGCTTCTTTCCCTAACTTATCGATATCTTTTCCTAGCTGTTCGGATAACCACTGTTTTAACTGGGCAACACTGTTCGGATTATCGATTCCAGAAACACGCCGGATATCATCTCCAAGCTTTAATGCTGCCTGATCGCTTAATTCCAATGCCCCATTGATCAGTGCAAGGTCCACCTGAGTCCCCTGTTGATTAATAGTCTGGTCATAATGCCAGTTGGTCCATTCCTGCGTTGGAACTGGATAATCCTTCAGATGATCTTCGATCGCGCGTTCCACTTCCACATCTTGTTTGCAGTATTCTTTAAATAGGTTCCATTTCTCTATATCATGTTCAGGGAAGTTTCTTGTGCGTCCGCCGTTTCTCTTTGTAGGCTTGCATGGTACACAAAAATAACGGATCAGTGCTTTTCCAACCGCCATCTTTTGCTTCTCCTGAGGGAATCCCATTGCTTTCCCAACTCCTGCAAGGGATGCCGGATACCCACAGTAAAGAGAATGGATCATCGTACACTGCCACTGATCCGGCCAGATCTCATAAAACTGACTTAGCGCATTGATCTCGAAGTTTGCATTATGTGCCATCTTGATTGTTGCCGGTGCTTTCAGGTCATCGATCACGTTTTCCGGAAGTTTCTCTCCCTGTGCAAGATCTATGATCTCAACTGGTCCGTCATCATAGGCATAAGCAAACAGTAGAATCTGAAAGTCCGGAGACTGTACATATTTGTACAGCCCGGACTTTGCAATGTCTACGCTACTATAGGTCTCGATATCGATATGCAGGATGTTCTTGCGCGGGATCATAATCCCATAACTCCGCCGCCATTGATCGGAGCCCCCGTGACCGGATTAATACCAGTGACAGGATTCACACTCTGCTGTGTAGCTGCAGCCTGTGTGTTCATCTGCGGAACTGCTGCAGTCCGGACATTTGCCTGTGGCATTGGTCCAAAGTCTTCTGCTGCTGTTGTTCTTCCTGTTAATGGATCTCCTTCTCTTGTTTTCTGGACGTTATTCAGCCCGCATCCAACACCTCTGTTTCCATTTGTGTTATAAGGGAAGAAATTTAATGAAACTCTTCCATAGCATCCGGCATATACTTCTGCTGGATTTAAGATTGCCTGACAGTTTGCATCGACAACTTCTGGGCGCTGTTTACTGGATGCAGTCATAACCATATGTCCTTTACACTCTTCTCCAAATGGCTCTCCGTTCGGTCTTGTTCCATCTCCATCATGCATCGGATTCTTCAGCATTGCTGGCATCTGTCCGTTGAATTTTGTAGAGACACCTTCCTGTGCTGCAGCCTGCATTGCTGTTTGGATCGCATTGATCGTTGCTGTGTCTGTCTTAGGGATCAGGATCGTCACAGAATATTTTTCTTCCTGTCCAGGATTGTTTGCATGTGGCTGAAATACGTGTGGAAATGAAAATCTTACTTCACCTGTTGTTACTTTTGTATTACTCATAATTTTTTACTCCTTTTATTTAAAATCTTCTGCTGCTGTTGTTTTCGGGTTATAGACCGGACGTTTATCGGATTCCGGTGCAAGTGTCGGCTTTCCATTCGGCTTCTGGATGAACTCTCCACAGATCGTCTGGAAGTCTTTCTTTCCGACCATCTTCTCCAAATCTGTTAGGGTAAGCTGGGCTCTTTCATACAGAGTTTCTTTTGGGAAACCATTCTGTTCCAGGACATCCGCCATCTTCTCGTAATCTGTGATCATACGATTGCTTCTGCCTTCAACGATCTTCCATCCAGGAATCTCTCCGCCATCGATCAGTTTTGTCTGTGCATAGGACTTTAATTTTTTATGCCATGCAACTAATTGCTCTGCTTTTACAAGGGCTTCTCCAACCTCTTCGTCTGAAAGCTTCGGTGGAAGTTTTGTTTCATAACTTTCCAGAAGCTCCAGATTGTCATAAGCTCTCTGTCTGCAATTTAAGACTTTGCAGAATCTGCAGTGTTCTCCGGAACGAAACTCTCCTTCTCCTTTGTAAGCCAATTCAGCTTTCGGTTTGACTACGACATTGCCCCATGTTGTCAGCTCTCTTTTATTCGTTTTCCATGTAGAAAAGTTATTGAGCCTTGGCTGTACGATATGAAAAAAAATGTCCTCGATCGGATACAAAAATCCGTAAGCCTTTAATGCTCCTAGTGCATATAGTCCCATCTGAGGGTTTCCACCTGCATTTACAGGAACACCTTTTCCGTATTTAAAGTCGATGACATGCATAACTGACCCACAGATCAAGATGCAGTCTGCAGTACCGAATCCATCTGGCACGTACTCATCAAACTCAACCATTTTTTCCACTGCCATGTATGGTTTCTCTGGAAGACTGTTACTGAGTGTTTCCACATAATCAACGTACTGATCTGTGAATCCCTGCATCTCTTCCTGATACAGTTCATTCTTTTTGATCTTGTTCATTCTTCTGGTATAAGTTCCAGTCTTTAAAGAATCAGCTGTCAGCTTTAACTCACAGATCTCATGTGCCAAAGTTCCTTCTTTGGTATAAGAACTCTCTGTATCTGGAAGCTCATCACACAGCTTTGCGGAAGGCGTACAGTGGATCCACTGCACCGCTCCGCTTGCTGATAACAAAGCATGTTTTCTTTTCTTGGCCATCTTAGATCACCGCCCCAATCGCTTTGATCGCAGATGCAAACTCCCCATACTTCTCCTGTGGCAGATCCATCAGAGTCTGTGCACCTAAAGACGCTAGCGTATTTTGGACATCCTGCATCTTTCCGGCATCGATCAGACCTGTCGCTGCGACTGCTAACTGTTCCATCGAATATGTAGGGGCTGCTGTAGCTGTTGGCACTGGACTAACTGTAGGTGCCACAGGTGCCGTTTGTGCGGTCTGTGTTGTTGGTACTGGCTGTACATTCTGTACTGGTGGTGTGCTCGGTACAGTTGTAGTTGTTTGTGCGGCTGTTTCCGCTGGTGCGACTGTCTGCTGCACTACGGGTGTTACCTTTGTTGCATCTACCTGTGTTTCCTCTTTGCAGTTTCCTGCGGTCTTTGCCAGTGCAAAGATAGCATTTGCCAGATTGTCAAGCCCTGTTACGTTTACTGTAATCTCCATTGTTATGTCCTCCTAATTCTTCTTTGTTTAATAGATACCCGATCCCTAAGATCTGAAAGATCAGGTTTGTATCAAGATCCTGTCCAGCTTTATGCAGCCGGACAAGAGTTTCAACTCTCTCATAAGATGCTGCTAATTCGTCGTAAACTTCACGACTGATCAGCAATCTATCTTCCTTCATCGTTTATATCCTTTCTACTTGTTTCTTAAACCCACACTCTGTCGTCATTCGCCACTGTACTGCTTTTGAAATCTCTTTATCCAAAGGATCTAATTCTTTGGATAAAGCATTCGCCAATACTCTCAAAGATGCCACGATATAAGGCAATGTCCCTTCAGAAACGGGTGTTACGTCATCTGATATTTTAAAAAGAATGTCTCTACATACTTCTCCAACGATGTCGTTCACTTTATCGCCCTGATCGATTGCTGCACATTTGTATGCTTCTTCTATTTTTTTTTCGCACTGTAATAAAAACTCTTTTGTCATTGTTCCTTCTCGCTTTCTGTGCTATAATGCACTTGTGTTAAATTATTTATATCCGCACCTTCTGAAGTTGCCGCTTCAGGGGGTGCATTTTTCTTTTATCAGCTTCTTTACACTCAGATATGTCGCAATCTCTCTTTCAAGTAAAGCAAGTTCCACTTGATTGTTTGATACTTGAATTACTCTTTCAATGTTTCTGTTCTGAATAGCAATTCGTTCATCAAGCTCTTTCAGAATTTCTTTCTCATTTATCAAACCTCTTCACTCCTTCCTCAAATACTACTGCTGTGATCAAACACACTGCAGCTAATTCTTTAAAGATTCCAATTGCGATTAGCACTGCTGACGTGCAGATCATTGCTTTTGTTTCTGTGTGCATCTTTATGCCCCTTTCTCATACGCTTATCATTTCAGTCGCAAAAAACTTTTTTGCATTTATGAAATACCTATGCTTTTTTTCGCTTGTTCGGATTGCATATCCCCATGGAAAAATTCCTTGAATCAGTCCTTTTTGTATTGATTCAACGCTCATCCCCATTAAATATGCAGCTTCTTTCGGGGTTAACGTCTCTATCTTCTGCTTGGGAATTACTATCTCTTCGAAGTAATTCTCTGGGAGATCAAATGCTTCTGCAATCTCATTTCTTCTTGCTTTTGTCGGTTCTGAATCTCCAGACATCCATTTGCTAACGGTTGACCTACTCACACCGCAGATCCTGGACAACTCTACTTGGTTGATATTTTGATCTACCATTACTTTTTTAAGCCTGTCCTTGAACACTTTCATCACCTACCTTTCTTCAGATGGCTTAATTCCCTGCCCGACGATTGAGTGCTATTTTTAATTAACCAATTTAGGGAGGATTTCAGGATTCTGTGCATCGGGCAGGGAATTAAGCCATCTGCTATTATTCTGTTGTCTTTCTTTTATATATCTCCTATACTTAATTCACAGGACACTGCCATGTCCGAGTCTTAAGAGAGGAGTATTCTTAATGGAAAATTTGTTATTTAAACTTACCGAATATCAATATGAAATTCTAACGGCAATATTAGAATGTCCTGGGCAAAATCCTGGTGATTTCTTTTTCGATTTTCCGTCTATTGATGGATATGTAGAAATGTTTTTAAATGCAAATCTCGTATCCATAAACGAATCTGATGAAGTTTCTATCACTGAATTAGGCCGCGCTCATTTGGCTGAATTTGAGCTTCAACGAAAAATAGAAAAGGAACGAGAAGCAAAATATCAACAGCAAATAGATGCCATTACATCTATTGCAGAGACCGCCAAACAAAATGCATTATCTGCAGAGGCGGATTCAAAACTCTCTAAAACTATTTCTATTCTTTCTTTGATTGTTGCAACAGCCTCTGTCATGGTAGATATTTTTTTAAAATGATTCCACCAATGCCTAAAATAATTACAGCTATTCCCTGCAATATAACAGCTATTTGCAGGGATGATATTTTTTGTTCCTGGCAACGCTGTTTTTCTTTTTGCTTAGAAATCGCAGAATAGATCGCCCATCTCATTTCTTTACCTGTTACTCCATGCAGAATAGTTTTTAACTCTTCTGATTCTTCTAGCTGTTTTTCTTTTAACTGATCATCTAGATTACTTTGGATTTCCTCTGCTAATTTTTCATCGGGCTGTATATCTTTCAATACTTTCGTCTTTCTCACCTCCTAGTTATTTAGTAATCCATTTTAATTGGATTTCTTAGGTAAAAAAATATAGTCAATTGGAATACCATATAATTTACTAAGTTCTCTTCCTTGCGACATTTTCGGTTCAGAAGTCCCTTTTTCCCAGCTAACGATAGTCTGTTTTCCAACATGCATATGTTTTGCGACCTCTTCTTGCGTCATTTCTGCATTAACTCGTGCTGAAGCTAAAGAAATTTGAAATGGTACTGCTTTACCTTCGCTCATCTTTGTCACGTCATCACCGCCTTTCTTTAATTTCTGTATTCATTATAAATCCATTTTAAATGGATGTCAATACCAAAATCAATTTATTTTTGACTTTTAGTTGCAAAAAATCAATTTTTATTGTACTATATTAATAACGAAGTGAGGTGATTTAATGTCAGATGAAAAGCAAAAGAAAATATTCTCTAAAAATCTATCTTTCTATTTAGAGAAATCAGGAAAAAGCCAAAAAGAGGTGGCTAAAGCTATTGGAGTTATTCCACAAACATTTAATACTTGGTGTACGGGACAATCCATTCCTAGAATGGGAAGCGTACAAGCTCTCGCTGATTATTTTGGAATTGGAAAATCTGATTTAATAGAAGAAAAATCCGATCAAGCCATTGAGCTAACTAAGAAAGATGAAAAAGATATCGCAAAACGATTAGAACAAACCCTTGATCAGTTAGAATCCGATCAAGATGGACTGATGTTCTCTGGAGAACCTTTAGATGATGAAACAAGAGAATTATTAAAAGCTAGTCTCCAGAATAGTATAACCATTGCAAAAATAAATGCTAAGCAAAAGTTCACACCAAAGAAATACAGAAAATAAAGGAGTGATTCATTGGATATTCGTAAAAAAACAAACACATTAAAGAAAAAATATGGTACGAATGATCCTTTTGATATTGCTAAGTATTTAGGGATAAAGGTTATATTTGAACCATTGGGATCCATTAGTGGATACTACAATAAACAGCTTCGTATGAAGCAAATACATATAAATCATGATCTTTCTGATCACGATCAACTATTTACATGTGCACATGAGTTAGGGCATGCGATTATGCATCCTGATGCTAATACTCCATTTTTAAGGAAACGAACTGGACTTCTGGTAAGTAAAATGGAAATCGAAGCAGATAAGTTTGCAACTGAGCTTCTAATTGACGATGAAGTTTTTCTTGAATTTCAAGAATTTACTACAGATCAAATTGCACGTGCACTTGGATATAATGAGGAGTTAATTAAATTAAGATTAAAATAAGGAGGAAATATGTATATGAAAAAGGCAAAAATCATTATTATTACATGTATTTTGTTAAGCTTGACTTCTGTAACTCTTGTTTTTGCTGATTCTCCAACAGCTAGTTTTTCTAACTGTCAGGTAATTTTGCCTCAATCTGTAAAGCCAAATCAAAAAATCAACATATTGTTTATAGGTGATAGGCTAAGTTCTACTGGTGGAATACAGGGTGAAACAAAAATAATTCCAGGAGCATATGATTTATATATTAATTCAGTTTCTGACAAGAATTTGGTTGATACATACTTTATTGATGAAACAAACGGAAATTATACCAAAACTACTTCTAGGACTTTAAAAATTAAAAATCCAGGAAAATATATATTAAAAAGTTACTTTTATGTATATACATACATCGATAATTCTTGGGAAGAAACCGGATATGAAATCGGAACAATTAATAAGACAATTAATGTAATTGGTCCTAAATATAAAATATCATTCAATGCAAATAAAGGAAAAGTTTCAAAAAAAGTCAAATCAGTCCAGGCAGGTAATAAATACGGAACCCTTCCTACCCCGAAGCGAAAAAATTATAAATTCAAAGGTTGGTATACCAAAAAATCCGGTGGAAAAAAAATAACCAGAAATACTTTAATTAAAAATTTAAAAAAACATACATTATATGCACATTGGTTTGGTCCTAAAGGAAAAGAAAAAACCATCACAAGAGCTGAATATAACAGAATTACTTATAATATGACGTATAGCCAAGTTAAGTTTTTAATCGGTGGTCCTGGAGAGCTTGAAGTTTCTTCATATATAGGCCGAGAATTAACTGAGATATATTCTTGGAAAGGAAATGGATCTGTCGGTGCAAATGCAAATATAACTTTCCAAGATGGAAAAGTTATCGGAAAGGCTCAATACGGTTTAAAATAAATTATATTATATTAATTCTTCAAAATCCCGACATCGCAACAATCGAACTTTAAAAATATAATATACTTACCCATGAAGTCGTCAGGCGGCAAGTCTCCAACACCGCTCCGAGCATTGCGGAAAGGAGGCCCTTATGAGTACATATGAGGAATTTATGATCACCATAAATGTTGCACTATTAATTATTGCCATTCTGAACTATACACATAAAAAATAGCCGTCCTGCCCCTGGTAAGTGTAGAACGACCATTTTTCGTTAAGCATTCGCCGGATCGGATGGGTTTGCTCCATCGTGCCGACTTATTACCAGCTACATTATAATTAAGATTTTTAGTTTTTTCAACACCATTTCGGTGACTTCGCCAAAATGGTCAAAATAAAAACCGCCTGGCTGACAACCAGACGGCTTTAAGAAACCTATCAACAACGTGGTGTGTGATATGCTTCTGACTCGACACCAGAATTATATCATACATCCTACAAAATTACAATTTGATAAGGGTGTATTTTTTGTACCCTTTTTTTAGGAAAGGAATGATGATATATGGCAAGAAGAAACCCAAACGGCTACGGCAGTGTAACCAAATTAAAAGGCAATCGATCACGCCCTTATGTAATCAAAGTCACTACATACGATGAAGATGGACACGGCAGACAAGTCCCAGTAGACTATGCTGCTACTCGTGAAGAAGCAAATATCATTTTAGCCAGGTACAATGATAATCCTTGGAATATTGATCGCAATCGCGTCACTCTTGCAGAATTATATAAGCGATGGCTTGAAGTAAAAGCTCCTAAACTTGGAAGTTCTCGTTTATATACACTTAAAGCAGCTTATAAATATTGTCAAAAACTGTACGGGAAAAAATATAGGCAAATACGAGCTTATCATATGCAAGCAACCATGGACGATTGTGGTCGTAGTTACGCTACACAATCTCATATCAAAGCACTTTGGTGGCATTTAGATAATTTTGCATTTGAATTAGACATTATAGATAAGATGTATTCTCAAATAATTTCTGTCAGCGCAGAACAGGGAGAAACTAAACGCACTCCATTCACTGAAAAAGAAGTTGAAGCTCTGTGGAAAATATCTGATCAAAAAAATGTAGATATTGTATTAATCTATATTTACACCGGATTCAGATTAATGGAATTGTTAAATATGACATGTGATCAGATCAATCTTGAAGAAGAATATTTTAAAGGCGGAAGCAAATCTTCTTCAGGGAAGAATAGAATTGTGCCAATCCATCCTCGTATCATGCCGTTTGTGAAAAATCGGCTAAAGAAAAGTAATGAATATTTTTTAGAAACTGATGAAGGATCTAAATTTAAAAAAGGGGATTTTTATGAAGAATGGAAAACTGTTATTTCCTATATAACAAAGAAGAAGAAAACTCCTCATGAAGCTAGACATACTTTTGAAACATTCCTTGATAATGCAGGTGGTAATAGAAAGTGTATCGATATGCTGATGGGGCACAAATCTAAAGATGTTGGAAATAGGGTTTATAATCATAAAACAGTGGAACAATTGAGAGATACTATTCTCTTGTTGAAATAATAAATTTCCATTCAACAAGTAACAAATTAGTAACACATATGTTAGGAAATGACCATTTTAAGCCATTTCCTAACATTGCAAAATTATTATACCATAAAAAGAATGGCACTGCATATCACTTTAGTAATATACAGTATCTTTTCTTTCTTCATTATCATCATGTATCTACTTTATCTAAGCAAATTCCACATTACAGCCTGTGCTTTTTCTAAGTCTTTTCTCGCCACAAAAATTTCATACTGTATGGACTGTGATGTAGGATTCCCCACACTTCCAAAGTTTCCACGAAGTGTTCCTGATCCTGCCCATTCTCCTAAGTGATTGTATGTTTTGTATTTGTACTTAATCTTTTCCCGATCCAAGATATCCCTGATCGCATTAAATTGTATCATGTCTGTTCCAATCCATAAGCTTTCTGAGTTTAATATTGTAAGCATACTTTTCTCCTTTCTCGCAATTTCCAATTTTATTAAACTGGATTTGCCCCCTCTTTTGCAGCATACCGAAGCCACTTTCAACCTGTTAATTAATTTCTTATATTTTATCACAATTTCCTGACTGTGTCCTATTTTTTCCCATAAATAATTCCCATCCCGCTGATCATCCATGGTGTTGTTACAAATCCCGGAATAAAGTCTAGCTTCTTTTCCAGATTTCCTATGTAGTGAACTTCTGAAATTCCTTCTTCTTTTAAGATTCTTACAAACTCTTCCATATCTCCGTACAATGCTTTCTGTGAAAACATATCCTGAAAAGAAAATACACCGCCTTTTTTCAAAACTCTTAATGCTTCTTTTACAACATCCCTCTTATCTTTTGCTGTTCGCACTTCATGAAACACGAAATTGCTTACTACTGCATCAAATGTCTCATCAGGGAAATCCAGTTTTGCTGCATCTCCTTTTTGAAAAGCGATATGGTCTGCAACTCCTTCAATCTTTGCATTTTTCTCGCACTGCTCTTTTGCATAATTCCATTCCACACCCCAGTGATCCATCGCTGTGATCTGTGCCTTTGGAAATGCTTTGGCGCAATGAACAGTAAGTGCTGCTGCTCCGCATCCGATGTCTAGAAGTTTCCCTTCACCATCCCAATCAAGATGTTTAATCAGATGTTCATGTACTCCTGCCATCATATTTCCTTTTCCAAATGCGAATGCTTCATGACAGATCAGCATATAAATTGCCATTACCAGAGTCAAAATGCATAATACGCCTACTATGATTGCAATGACCATTTCACTTAAAGCTACTTGTACTGCTACCGCAATAACACCTAAAACAATTACTGCTCCAAATAACATATACAATGCTTTTTCAGGTACCCAGTTTCCATAATTTGCTTTTTCATTCATTCTTCTTTTCTCCCTTTCATTAGTGTTCGCTAACTATTCTCATCAATTTTCCTGTACGGATACGCCTTCTTTACAGCATCATGATATTTATAATGTTCCTCGACACTTCCAAACTCAAAGAAAATGGTTCTTTGAACCTCTTGTGACAGCTTTGGAAATTCTTTATCTTCCAAACTGTCCATCATCTGTCGATATAGATTTTTATACCGCAGATTTTTTCCTGCTTTTATAAAATATGGCTTTATACTTTCTTCACTGCACCACATAAATTTACTTAAAGTCGCTCCTTTACTCCAATAAAGGCTCTTAATCGCCAGATACAAAAATGGAACCATAACCTTCCTTGTCAATCTTGAAATCTGTGCAAATTGACCTCCATCAAAAAAGTATGCTCAATTGGAATTTTCATCTGAGAAAGAAATATGAGTCCTAAATCTGCTCCAATTGATGAAGCGACAATAAGCGTTATTTTTTCTATTCCTTGCTTTTGCAGATACTCTCCTATCTGATGAATTTCATCTTGTTTACTTTGATAACTTTGTTCCCATCGTTTGAAATTCCATTTTTATATTCCTCCTTATAGTTTTAGTATATCAGATTCAAAAAATATTTCCTATATGAGATAATAAGAAAAATTCCTATAATCTAACAAATATCCACACAATCTATGATCATCTTCTCACACCTTTCATATCCTAGCTGTGAACTGTTTAATGACAATGTATAATTCCTTGCCATTCCCCATTTTTGTTCTGTATAAAAATTATAATTTGTCCTTCGTCTTTTATCTGTATCCTTTATAAGTTTTACTGCCCCGTCTTCTGTAACATTATATAACTTGCAAATACGTTTGATCTTCTCTGGCATGTCTCCATGTATAAACACATTTAACACATCATCTCTATCCTTCAGTATAAAATCAGTATTTCTCCCAATCATAACACATGGTTCTTTTTCTGCGATTTCCAAGATTACCTTTCTCTGTGCCTCATACAGCATATCATCCACGGATTTTCCAGTGATATCACGACCCGAAAATGCATAGGCAAAAAATCCTTTCTTTGGGGATAATTCTGCATTTTCTTCGATATATTCTGGTGATAATCCTGACTGTTGCGCAATCTGATCTATAATATTTTCACTATAATAAGCAATTCCAAGCTGTTGTGCTACTTCTTCTCCGATAAATCGTCCACCGCTTCCAAATTCTCTACTGATTGTAATGATTCTTTTTGCCATAATACCTTCCTCCTTAATGTGTTAATCGCTCTACTTTTATTTTTTGGATTTTCTTTAAAAAGGCAAATCCGATCAGACATGCTGCAAGTTCTGTAATTGGGAATGCCCACCAGATTAAAGATACTCCTGCCTGGTCATTTCTTACAAAGATTGAAAAGATTCCTGCCAGGGGTAATATGACCACAAGTTGCCTAAGCAGTGAAATAATTAATGATTCCATACCACCATCCAATGCTTGGTATATTCCCTGATATGCCACATTAATCCCAGCAAAAATAAAACTGATTGAGATAATTCTCATTGCACCAATAAAATATTCTCTGGAACTTCCTGCATTAAATAATGTTGCAAAAGAACTTGGGAATATTTCTGTGATCAAAATTCCAAAGATCATCAATACGCTCGTGTACATCAATCCATATTTGATTCCATCTTTTATCCTCTTTTTACTTCCCATCCCATAAGCAAATGCTATGATCGGTGTAATCGCATCCCTTAGTCCAAATGCTAAGAATAAAACAAACTGCTGTACTTTATAAAACAATCCGTAGGCTGTCTGAGCGGAAGGACTGAATTTCAAAATAAGGTTCATTACATATACCATAATTGACATCAATGCCTGTGCAATGATCGCTGGAAGTCCAATCGCATATATTTCTTTGATAATTCCAGCATCTGGCTTCATATACTTTGCTCCATGTTCAAATTCTTTGTTTAATTTCATATGAAAGATAAACAATAACACTGTTGACACTACCTGTCCGATGACTGTTGCATAAGCTGCACCTTGAACCCCCATTTCTGGAACAGGTCCAATCCCATAGATCATGATCGGATCAAGGATGATATTTACCACTGCTCCCGCAACCTGACCGATTGTTGAATAGAGCGAACGCCCTGTTGCCTGTAACAACTTTTCAAATAGAGAAAAGAAAATGATTCCCATGGAAATAATACAGCATATCCTAAGATAACTTGTTCCCATAGAGATTACTTGCGGATCAACCGTCTGTGATGAAATGTATGTTTTAACTCCAAAGATTCCAAAGAGCAAACAGACCACATAAATGATCCCGCCTAAAAACAAACTGTTTCCAGCAACCTTACCTGCTTTTTTATGATTTCCCTGTCCGAGTGTTCTTGCAAGAAGTGCATTGGTTCCCACTCCTGTTCCAATCCCTATCGCAACCATCAGCATCTGAACTGGAAATACAAGCGTCAAGGCATTTAGGGCCGCCTCGCTTCCTGCTCTCATGTTACCTACAAAAGCACTATCTACAATATTGTAGACTGCCTGCAATGCCATTGATAAGATCATTGGAATTCCCATCTGGATCATGAGCTTATTGACTGGCATATCCTTCATCTTGTTACTTTCTGCCATTTTTAATTTTTCCTCCTTTTTTGCATAAAAAAAGAATGTAGTTCATCAGAATAAGCTGGTCTTACGCTGATTGGCTACACACTTTTTAATGACATTTTATGATTGTAAAAATAGAAAAACGAGTAGCAAAAACTGGATTTACGCTCGTTTGCTACTCGTTCGTTTTTTATTATATTTTGATTTTTTGAAAAAGTCAAATGAAAATTATTGTACATTCTCATAATTACAAATCTGGATTGCCGCACCATCTCATTTTGTCCTTCTAATCTGTTCTGCCATAAGTGCCTCCGCCTTTCCTTGTTTCTCAATGTTGTATTATAATCTGTCCCATATTAATTTAACATCTAAACCCCATATTTATAATCAATAGTACCATATTCCTTCTTAAAATAAAACTCTAGCTTCTTTCATCTTCCAACACTTCGATATAAAAACTAACCGGGCGGAATCCATCATTACAGCTGATCATTGCTGATTTTTTATTTTTCATCCATCCTTCATAAATATCGCTGCCTCCATAAACTAATGTCATAACAAACGGAGAGATACTCTCCCATGCACTTTCACAAAATCCTTCTGGTCGTTTCCATCCTTCTGCAATAAATACTTGCCCCTCTTCTATATCGCAAGCATTCTCCATAGGATTTTCATACTTTTCCATTAAGTCTTTATATTCTGTTTTGCGGATTGCAGTAATTTTACATCGTTTCACTTATTTCTTCCCCTTACATTTTATTCTATCAATTTTTATTCTCATTATAGCACAAAATAAAGGCACCAGATATTTCTAAAAAACATCCAATGCCTTTATGATTTTTCTTATAAATATGTTTTTATTTCTCTAGATATCTAACGCCACATGATACCCTTCATACACAGCATTTGTAATCGTAGAAACTTTCGATGCATCTCCGATCACTGCCACATATTTATCAATTTCATCTAATAAAAGTGGTCTATGTCTGATGTTCGCATCTGGAGCAAGTTCATCTCTCATTTCTACAATATAAAAAAATCCCTGTTGTCACTGAGAACATGGATGAAAATCTGATCATCACTTATTCTCCGAAATATAAAGCTTATCAGCGAAAGATCCGTTCCCGTCAGATCGAACGTGCCTGTATATCAGCAGACCTTTTCATCCGAACGAATCAAGGTTGATGATACGATTGATGCATACTTTGAAAATATATTGCAACAAGAATGCAACATGAAAAAAGAAAACCTCACGTAAAAACGTGAGGTTTAAGAATGGACTAGGCGAGAATCGAACTCGCGTCCAAAAGCCAATTCACATGAGGCTCTCCCATTACAGTCAGTCTTCTTTCATTCCCTCTACCGTGCTCCGACTAACAGGATCACAGCTTCAGTAGCTTCATCAATACTTTAACCGGCACAAAGCTTGACCGGTCAAGGGTCCTGCATGTTTGAAGCCAGGATTCCAGACTACAGGTGATCTAGAGCTGACTGCTGCAAACTAGGCAGCGTACGCTAATTTATTATCTGCGTTTATATTTAAGTTTGTACCGTAAGGTGGTCCCTCCCAATGGCTCCTCAAGCTTCATAACCCCTGTCGAAACCTTTACTAGCCCGGAATTAATAAGCTTGGTTCGAGACTGAGAGCCTTCCCAGTCTCGAAATTATATTATATAGTCTCTTATATAGGATGTCAAGTCTTTTTGTATAACTTCTTATACAATCTTTAATCTTCCTTGAAATTATCCAAAGTTTCTTACTTTGAAGTCTCTCTGTGCTTCTCTTAACTGATCTCTCTTTGAGATATCTTGTCGTTTGTCGTAGAGTTTCTTACCTTTGCATAATCCGATCTGAACTTTCACCAAACTTCCACTAAAGTATACTTTTAATGGAATCAATGTATATCCCTTCTGATTGATCTGTCCGATCATCTTGGAAATCTCCGATTTATGCAATAATAGTTTTCTTGTACGAAGTGGATCTTTGTTGAAGATATTTCCTTTTTCATAAGGGCTGATATGCATCTGATGAATGAACACTTCCCCATTATCAATATCAACAAAGGATTCTTTGATGCTGCAGTGTCCTTGTCTTAAAGATTTTACTTCAGTTCCATGAAGTACGATCCCTGCTTCAAAACTGTCTTCTACAAAATAATCATGTCTTGCTTTTTTATTATTTGCTATGAGTTTAATTCCATCCGTCTTCGCTTTGCTCATAATCATCATCCTCCACTAACTCAAAATCAATATTCTTAAGCATCATATCCACATCTTTGACACGGATTTTCGCCTTCTCTCCTAATTTAAATGTTCTTCCAGTTCTTTCTCCTACCATGGAATAGGTCTTCTCATCATAGTAATAATAGTCGCCCGGAAGAATGGATACATGAACCATTCCTTCGATCGTATTTGGAAGTTCCACATAGATTCCCCAGTTTGTCACACCGGAAATGATTCCTTCATGTACTTCTCCGATTCTTCTTCTCATGTATTCCGCTTTCTTAAGCTTACATACTTCTCTCTCGACTTCTTCTGCACGGCGTTCCATCTTAGATGACTGTTCTGCTACTTTTGGCAAAATTGCATCGTAATGACTGAATCGTCTTGTTGTAAATTTATTATGCAAAGTTTCCTTGATGATCCTGTGGATCTGAAGATCTGGATATCTTCGGATCGGTGATGTAAAATGGCAGTAATATCTTGTGGACAATCCAAAATGCATAGAGCTGTATGCAGAATATTTTGCCTGTTTCATAGATCTTAATGTCAAACGGCTGATCAATGGTTCTTCTGGTGTTCCTTCGATCTTTGTCAGTAACTTCTGTACTTCCTTTGGATGAATCTCATCATGACTGCTCTTTAAGTAAATTCCAAAGTTTTGTAAAAATACCTGTAACTTATCAATCTTCTCATGGTCTGGAATCTCATGGATTCGATACAAAAATGGAATCTCTCTCCAGTAAAATTCTTCCGCGATCGTTTCATTGGCACACAGCATAAAATCTTCTATAATCTTTGTTGCTGCATTTCTCACCTGTGGATAAACATCAACTGGACGGCCTTTTTCATCTAAGATGATCTTAGATTCTGGAAAGTCAAAGTCAATGCTTCCTCTTTCATGACGACGATGTCTTAAAATGTCGGATAATTCCTTCATTAACTCAAACATTTCTACAAAATCTTCGTATTTGTTACGTTCCTCCATATCCCCATCCAAGATTTTAGCTACGGATGTATATGTCATACGATGATCGACGTTGATCAATGTCTCTGCGATCTGATGATCGACAACCTTTCCACTTGGATCAACTTCCATGATACAACTTAATGCCAGTCTGTCGCATCCCTGATTTAAGGAACAGATTCCATTCGATAATTGATGTGGAAGCATCGGAATCACACGGTCTACAAGATATACACTTGTTCCTCGTTTTAACGCTTCTTTATCTAATGGAGAGTACTCTGTTACATATTCGGATACATCCGCGATATGTACTCCAAGTAAATAATTCTTTCCTTTTCTTGATAATGTGATCGCATCATCTAAGTCCTTCGCATCTTCTCCATCGATCGTTACCATTGGCCAGTCTCTGATATCCATACGGTCTTTGTAGTCAGATGCTTTGATCTGTGATGGAATCGTATCAACCTGCTGTTTGACATCATCTTCAAACTGGGTTGGGATTCCATAAGCTTTGACAATTGATAAAATATCAACTCTTGGATCATCTTTATGTCCTAAAACTTCAATGATCTTTCCTTCTGGACTTCTTCTGGCATCTCCATAATCTGTGATCTCTACCATCACTTTAAATCCGCTGGTAAGATTCTTGCACTGAGATTTGGATACAAAAATATCACTGTCAAATCTTAAATTATCTGGAATCACGAACCCAAAGTTCTGGTTTTTCTGAAGAGTTCCGACCACCGTCTTGATTCCTCTCTCTAAAATCTTGATGATCTTTCCTTCTTTTCTTCTTCCAGAAGTTGGATGATCGTCCAATACCTGCATTAAGACCGTATCTTCATGGAAAGCTCCATTCATGTTCTTCTCATGAATGTAATAATCGTCATCTTCCCCTTCCACAGTCACAAACCCAAAACCTTTGCTTGTACAACTGAATGTTCCTTTGACCGTCTTCACACTTGGCGGCATGTATTTTCCACGTTTACTTACTTCAATCGATCCTTCTTCTACCAGTTCATTCAAAATCTCAACAAACTCGTCACGATCTTCTGGAGCTACCTGCATCAGGTATCCGATCTCTCTTTGTTTCATTGGCTGATAATACGGATCGTTGATCAACGCTTTAATTTTCTTCTTTCTGTTAAATCGTTTATCTGTCATTACGTTCTCCTGTATATTTAAATCTTCTTAATCTTTTTATGGAAATTCTCTTCGACATAAAAAGCACCTCTTAAAACAAGTTTAAGAAGTGCTTATCTTTTCTCTAAATAAATCTTGAGCAAAGGATTGCTGCTGTTACGAAAAATACGATCGTAAAGAATGTTGTCACTTTGATCAGTGTTCCTTCCTTAGAACGACCTTTGTTCTTGCTCCAGTATGTTCCGCTATCTGCTGCACCGGTTAAAGAACCTAATCCCGCCTCTTTTCCTTCTTGCATTAATACTAATATGATTAATAAAATTGATGCTATAATAAAAATTACAGTTAATGCTGTTTTCACGATATGCCTCCTAATATATTTCCATTCACTGTGGTTCATTCTAACATATACATATCAAACTTGCAAGGAAAACAACAATACTTTGCATAATTTTTACATTTTTATCCTTTTACCAGCCATATTTTGATAAGCTTCCAAGCTCTTCTTCAATACGTAATAAACGATTGTATTTTGCAGTACGATCAGATCTGCAAGGTGCTCCTGTTTTGATCAGTCCTGCATTCGTTGCAACTGCAATATCTGCGATCGTCGTATCTTCGCTTTCCCCTGATCTATGAGAAATGATTGTTTTGTAGTCTGATTTTGCAGCTGTCTCAATGGCATCTAATGTCTCTGTCAATGTTCCAATCTGATTTGGCTTGATCAAAATACTGTTTGCAATATTTTCCTTAATTCCTTCTCTTAGCCGTGCAACATTTGTTACAAATAAATCATCTCCAACTAGCAGGATCTTCTCTCCAAGACGGTAGGTCAATACTTTCCAACCTGGCATATCTTCTTCATTTAATCCATCTTCAATGGAAAAGATTGGATAATCTTCGACAAGCTTTTCATAATACTGCACCATTTCTTCAGAATTTCTTCTTACTTCCTTGCCTGCCATCCTGCTTTCTCCCATAAAATGATAAACTTTCTCATCTTCATTATAGATTTCTGATGCAGCACAATCCATAGCGATTGCTATTTCTTCTTTTGTTTTATATCCTGCCTGTTCAATTGCTTGCACCAAAAGATCTAATGCCTGTTCTGAGCTTTCCAGATTCGGGGCGAAACCTCCTTCATCTCCAACACCTGTATTTAAATGATTTCTCCTCAAAATGTATTTTAATGTATGATAAACATCAGTTCCCATCATCAAAGCATCTTTGAAAGAGTCTGCACCAACTGGTGCAATCATAAATTCCTGAAAATCAACGGTATTATCTGCGTGTTTTCCTCCATTTAATATGTTCATCATTGGTATCGGAAGTTTGGATGCAAAGCTGCCTCCGAGATACTGGTATAACGGTAAACCTAGTCCACAAGCTGCTGCCTTAGCAGTTGCAAGTGATGCTCCAAGGATTGCGTTTGCCCCAAATCTTTCTTTGTTTGGGGTTCCATCTGCTTCTAACATGATCTGATCGATCTCAATCTGATTGAGTGCATTTTTGCCAGTCAAGCGGTCTGCAATCTTATGATTCACATGATTAACAGCTGTTTCAACACCTAATCCACGGTATCTTTTTTCGCGGTCTCTTAACTCTAACGCCTCATATTTTCCTGTGGAAGCACCAGAAGGGACAATCGCTCTTCCCAAGGCTCCATTTTCTAAAAGTACATCGACTTCTACCGTTGGATTTCCTCTGGAATCTAAAACTTCCCTTCCGATAACATTTTCAATGCATAAACGATTTTTCAATTTTTGTCACATCCTTCTTTATGAAAATAATAGTGGTATTATTTCCTTGGTTGGATGTTTTTATACATATCACTAATATCGATCAAATATATTTCTTTTCCATGTTGCACCAGCATCTTCTTCTCTTTTCCTGCCAGATACATCTGCGTATCATCTCTAAATTTCTTTGGCAATATAAATTTCTTATATGTCTTATTTCTTAGATTACACAAATAATCATTGCCTTGATCATCATCAAATAAAACATAATCTCCAGCATCATCAATAATATGTACTGTTTTGACATCTGGAATATCAATGGATGTTTCATATGCCAGATGTTTTAAATGTAACTTTCCTTTCTTTTCTTTGTATACATACCATTCGTTATTTGAATATTGTTCTTCTTTGGAGCGGTCATCCCATTGTTTTGTCGCTTTGGCTGTTTTTAGATTAATTTTATTCCAGACGTTGTATTCAGAATTTTTTGTCATGACAGGATTTCCCATTGCTACAATCTTGTCTTTTCCAATAAAACAAATTTCTTCATTGTGTGCATATCCACTGATTCCTGGCTGTTTGGTTTCTTTTCCTGTTTTAAGATTCAATGCACTCCAATATCCTTTGCTTCTGTAATTTAACAAAATCCATTCCCCATCTGGTGACATCTCCATATTGCAGATTTTGGTGTCATCTGTAATCTTTGTTACTTTTCCTGTTTTAAGATTTAATTTTGCAATACATTCTTTTTGTATGATATCATCTTTTTTATTCATATGATATAAAGAAACATAAATCGTATCTTCATCCCATACTTTCCAGAAAATATCACTGATATTTCCTTTCACATTGTATACATAAATTTCTCCACGAATCACTGCATACTGAAATGAAAATTTCCTTCCATTATAAATTCCATGGAACCATTTTTTCTCTGGTTTTAATTCTTTTAAATGATTCCCTTCAATTGTATATACTTTGTCTGTCACTTCGACATCGTATTTTCCTTCGTAATGATACTGACAGATAAAGCTTTGGTTGTGTCCTTGTTTGATTTCCATGTTATCTTTTAGCACAATCTTTTGGTTTTTCTTATGATCGCTGACATCTTTGGTTTGTGTTACTTTATATATCGTCTGTGACATAAATGTCTTTTGAATCCACTGCCGAAATGTTTTCGATGTCGCTGCTGCCACGCTAACACTTATTCCTAAGGTCAGAAAACAGATCAATGCAATCGTTGCTGCTTTAACCATTGGTGTCATTTGCTTAAATTTTAATTGCTGTTTGTGGTTTTGGTTCTTTCTCTTTTCCATATCTTTCAATGTTTCCATCAAAAATTTATCATCCACTGCATCGATTGCCTGAAATAATGTTTTTTCCTCATCCTTATTGTCTTTCATATTTCAAATCTCTCCTCTTTCAGATATTCTTTTAACTCTTTTCTGATCCTTAACAGTTTGACTGACATATTCTTTGGAGTTATTTCATAATCTCTCGCCATTTCTGAGACCGATTGCAAAAACCAGTATCTTCTTAAAAATAAAATTCTTTTTTCTTTTGGCAGTTCCTCTATGAACTTTGCAATGATCCATTTTAATTCTCGTAATTCGATCTGATTTTCTACATTTTGCTCTTTGCTGATGCACTCTTCTAATTCTTCCAGTGAAAGATCATACTGGCTGTTTCTCTTTTTTGCATGATGATATTCATAGCGTTTTAATGATAGATTTTTTATAATCCTGCAGATATACGCTTTGAATGGATTCGGTTTCTTGGGCGGTATCTGATTCCACAAGGTAAGCCATGTATCACTGACACATTCTTCACTGTCTCTGATATCATTTAAGATTCCCATGGAAATGCTTGTACATAATCGTCCGTATTTTTTATCTGTTTCGTGAATTGCTCTTTCTTCACGGTTTGTATATAGATCTATGATCTTTTGATCTTCCATATCCTTGCCCTTCCTTTGTTTATTTTGATGATCATCTGGTTATATATACGGAATTATTATATGATACTACATAGAAATTTTAATTTGCTGGTTTGATAACGGAAATTGTTGGTGGAATATTATAAAAAGGGTTATCTGTCTGCGACGTGCTCTCGCTCGACTCACACGCAGCTGTACTAAGCTCCTGAATGGTCTAACGACCATCCACTCACTAAGTGCAGGCGTGTTCCTACGGTCTCAGACAGATAACCCTTTTTATAATATTCAAATAATTTACGTAATCGAAACCACTACCGAATGTGTATGGAGAATGATCTTGGATGTAAATTAGTTTTTTCAAGACAGAAGATAAGTGTTTATTATACTCCTAAACATCCCAACAAATCGGTGTTCGTAAGTTTCTTTCATCTTCTGTCAACAAATACAAAAATTATCAACAAATCACAATTTTATCTTGGTGTTAATTCTACATACATATCTTTGTACTGTCTTGCACTTGTCTCCCATGATACATCTTTATTCATATCACGGATCACCATATCATCCCAGCTTGCTCTATTCTCAAAGTAGCATGTCTTTGCTCTATTGATCGTATCATACAGAAGTCCGCTTTCATATCGATCAAATGTAAAGCCGTTACCTGTATTATCAAACATGTTATATGGCCAAACAGTATCTCTAAGTCCTCCTGTCTCTCTGACAATTGGAATCGCACCATATCTCATAGCAATCAATTGTGTTAGTCCGCATGGCTCGAATCTTGATGGAACTAAAAGTGCATCACATCCAGAATAGATATTGTGGGCAACATTTTCATCGTAAGCAATATAGGCACAAAAACTTCCTTTATATTGATTCTCGTAAGAACGGAAAGCTTCTTCATACCAGGAATCACCTGTACCAAGAACAACTACCTGTGTATTTCCATCCATAACGCCTGGAATTACGTCATTGACCAGATCAAGTCCTTTTTGGTTCGTAAGACGAGAAATCAATCCGATCACCATCTTGTGTTCGTCGACCTCTAATCCTAAAGATTCCTGTAGTGCTTTCTTATTCTTCTTTTTATTTTCGATTACTGTCTTTGCATCATAATTTGCTTTTAACAACTTGTCTGTAGATGGATTCCAGATGTTGATATCAATACCATTTACAATTCCTCTGATCTTATTCTGGTGATATCTTAAGTGCTCTGCAAGTCCTTCTCCATATTCTTCTGTCTGAATCTCTCCAGCGTATGTGTTACTTACCGTTGTAAGTCTATTACAATAAGTGATTCCACCTTTTAACATATTCGCATCCAGCCAGTTCTGAGTCAGGCAGTCTTTGTTGAATACATAATCCGGAAGTCCTGACCAGTATTGGATCATTTTTCTGTCGTAGATACCTTGGAATTTTAGGTTATGTATCGTAAGTACTGCACTTGCACGTCCTACATTTGTATCTGCAAAACATGTTCTTAGATAAAGTGGTACCAACGCTGCCTGCCAGTCGTGGCAGTGTACTACATCAGGAACCCAGTCCAGATAATTCAGTGCCGCCAATGCTGCCTTGGAAAAATAACAGAACTTTGGAATATCATCAATCAGATTTGTATACGGATTACCCCAAGAGAAAAATTCCTCATTGTCGATAAAATCATAAATTACACCATCTTCCTGATACTCCATAATACCTACATAGTATTGTCTTCCATCAGAACAAAGATCCATATAGAAAGAGCCTTTGTATTCCATCTTTTCTTGGTATTCCCAAGGAATGCATTTATACCTTGGAAGGATTACTTTCACATCTACATTTAATTTAGCAAGACTCTTTGGAAGTGCAGACATTACATCTCCAAGACCTCCTGTTTTCACAAATGGATAGCATTCTGAGCCAATAAAAACGACACTTCTTCTTGGTCCAAGATCAGGCTGTTCAATAACCTGATTTTCTTCTACTGGCGTTTCTATTTTGATTTCTTCTTTTGGTTCTGGTTGTGCAACTTCCTCTTTTATTATTGCAGGTTCTGCTGTTGGAATAACAGTCTCTTCTGTATCTGTACTTTTCACTGTTGAAACAGTTGCTTTTTTTGCCCTGCTTTTTGCATTATTTCTTGTCTTACTTTTTGTTCTTGTTTTTCTGCTCATATTTGCCTCCAATCTGCAACATACATCATGCGATCTGCAATGAATTTTTATGATATTCTTATTATACCATAAATATTTTCAAATAACAAATGCCCAAAACATCGTATTTAAGCCATTTGTTGAATGTTTTAATGCTTCTAAACTGTCTCTAAAATGCTATATTTAGTAACAAATTAGTAACATAGAAATATTATTTTTCTTTACCCTGTGATACCATCGGCAATCGCTTTTGCAATCTGCTTATAACCAACCTTCTTGTAAAGATCATAGTCATCTTTATCATCGACAAAACATACTTCGACTAAAATCGCTTTGTTGATCGTATGATTAAGATAATATAAACCGCCCGTTGTTTTGATTCCACGGTTTGTAAATCCAAGTTTTTTCATGTTTGCAAGGATTCTGTTACCTGCAGCCTTTTTAATACCTTCTTCCTTTGTGCACCAGATTTCTGTTCCTGCTACTTTCTTATCTCCTTTTCTGTCGTTGCGACCAGAATTGAGATGAATTGATACATCTAATGCTGCTTGTCTTTTGTTGCACTTAGTACAGATTTTTCTGAGAACGTCCGCCTGACTAGTTCCATTGCTGACTGTACAATTATATGCCTTATGTCCTTTTTTCTTTAATAACCTTACGACTTCTTTACAGATTTTTCTATCTTCTCTACTCTCGTCTAATAAGTCACTTGCTCCACAGGCAATCTTGCCACTTGGATTATGACCACCATGAATATTATATACTGCCATTATTCTTCCTCCTGATCTTTATTTACTACTTTGTCTGCTACTTCTAAACCTTTTGTTAATGCTTTGGGTACGTTATATCCTGCTTCCACAAAATTTTCCACGATAGATCGAATCTCATTGATCAGCAATGACGCCAATACAAACCATCCGAGTAATGTTGTAATCCCAAGATCTACACCAATTACTTTTCCAATCTCAATGAAAACTGCTGATGATCCGAATGCTACCATTATCATGATCCAGTATCCCAACTTTTTCATGACGCCTCTCCAGCCAATTCGTGAACTTACTTTTCCTTCCATCTTCGCACCCATCCAACCAGTAAACTGATCTGCTACGTTCAGTGCCAGATAAGCCACAAAAAGAATCCAGTGCTCGCCTAAAATGTAGCTCATTACGGCCACAATTGATCCTGTCACTGCGTTATATGTGTCAATTACATTGTTTGTCATTTTCTTCATTTCCCTCACTTTCCTTTCTTTGGTTAGAAAATTATTATTTTGTACACAAAAATAAGACCTATTTCGGTCTTGCTCTGATTTCCATATTCAACTCCTTTATGAACATCTTGGATCTTCTAATCGCTTCCTGAGAGTTTTATATATAGTTCCATCCGGTCCTGTTCTTGCATCAACAATTTCTACATCTGATGGAGATGACAAACTAAAGTTTTTGATTAATTGTTCGTATTGGTTTTCAAGATCAGTTTGTCTTTTATCGCAATCGTTTGCAATCTCATTGCTTCGTTTAACGCCGTCATGAATTGCCTGCCGTACATCCTTCCCTAGAACTGCTTTCAATATATCGTTTAAAACTTTTGTTATATCAATCATATTTTTTCCTTTCCGCAACAACACAGCTAAATTCTGAAAGAGCATTTTTATCAAAAGTATTTTCTGGAACAAGCAACAAAATGATTTACTGGCAAAGATGTCAGTCTGAAATTGCAAAAGCATTAGGCATGCAAATATCAGACATAAATAACGAAAAGTTATATATAGCAGCTTGCAACGGTGATTGGAATGCGTATCAAGGTCTGGTAACAGGTGCTGCTTTACAATGGGATAATACAAATTTAAATATAAACATAGGATTATCCAGTGATACAAACGGTGTTGTTAGGATTAATTTTATGATTTATCGTAAATTAAATTAATCTATATCATATACTATGGAGGTATATACACATGTTGAGTACACTGTAGGAAAATATATTGTTATATCACCATTTGTGTCAATTTTAACAGCACCAATATTATTAAAATTAACATCATCATCGGTATAGCAAGCCGATCCGCATTTTATTTTAGGTCTAAAACCTTCTGGAACAAAAAAACAAGTTGTAATCCCAACACTAGGAGAATTGCAATGGAAATATCCATTTATATATACTTTTCCATTATGTTTATAACTGTTTCCGGTGAATGCATATTTTGAATCTATGCTAGTAATTGTAAATTCTATTCTGTTATTTAAGTCAGAATTTAGCTGCGAAAGCTTGCTGATATAATAATCGCATAGGAAGGAGATTTTTATGCGAGAAAAAATAATAGGCAATATAATTCTTAAGTTAGGCAGTAGAATGCAGAAAGAGGATCTAGATTACATAGAAATTATACTATGTGAAGAATTACAAGGAATTGCAATGACGAAAGAAAGTACAGAGTTAGCAGAATACAACGATAGTATAGAAAAATTGAAAAATATCTTTCTTGCAACGTTGGCAGTCGAGAATAAATCTAGTAACACGATCAAACAGTATGACGTACATCTTAGACAGTTTGCAGAATACTTCACAGGAAAGGATATAAACGAAATCGATTCGGTAGACATTAGAGGTTTTTTATTTAAATATAAGCAAGAACGTAGTTTATCGAACACAAGCTTGAATAATAAAAGATGCGTACTATCATCCTTTTTCACCTGGCTATGCGATGAAGAGTATATAAGCAAAAATCCAATGCGAAGAGTAAAGAAGATAAAAACAACAAAGAAAAAGAAGATGGCATACACAGAAAAAGAGATGGAACAAATGAGATTGGCTTGTGGGAATATTCGAGACAGGGCACTGATTGAAATGTTGTCATGCACGGGATGCAGGGTGTCAGAATTGAGCGGCATAGATATATCTGATGTTAATTTTGAAAAGAAAGAAATTACAATCCTTGGAAAGGGAGATAAAGAAAGATCTGTCTTTATTTCAGATCAAGCATCTTTGTATTTAGATTTGTACTTAAATACGCGAAATGATGCAAATAATGCATTGTTTGTTACAAAAAGAAAACCATTTTCCAGACTTCGGAAAGATGGAATAGAAAGAATTGTTCGAATGCTTGGAGAAAGATGCAATATTCGAGCATATCCACATAAATTTAGAAGAACATTCTGTACAAGGCTCATAAACAGAGGTATGCCAGCACAGGATGTAGCAATATTAATGGGGCATACAGATGTAAATATGACCTGTAATGTATATTATGATGCAAATTCAGAACAACTGTATTATCAATACAAGAAATATGTAGCATAAATAAGAAGTAAAGAAAATTACAGATAGAAGCAAAAATCTGCCAAGAGGGAGGTTTTATTTTTATGCAAAAAATTAAATTTAGAAGCAGATCTCCGTGCACTTATTTCGAAAAAAGACGAAAAATAAACAGCAACAGCACAGCTAAATTCTGATACAAAAAGCATAATACAGTTTTTAGGCAA
>ENA-OPWC01000237-OPWC01000237.1-human-gut-metagenome-genome-assembly--contig:-NODE-237-length-50033-cov-3.553303_pt1 | contig 50033 bp, 49 predicted proteins | sample MGYA00241504_ERZ502000 | MGnify/ENA primary metagenome ERZ502000 (study PRJEB25962, sample SAMEA2042005) | human gut metagenome | biome: human gut; feature: human-associated habitat; material: faeces...
CGTGTGGTTTTACATTCACGTATAAAGATTCTTTCACATGCTTTGTTCGTCCTTTTCAAATATCAGAATCTTCTGCGTAACCTTTTTTGCAATAGGTAATAACGCCAAAAGTCTGTATGCAGATGAAAATAACTCCATGCCACGAAGAATATTATCATCTTTTATTTTATGATACCCTGTTGTCATATTCCCAAGGTCTTCAAAATGATCTGCACCGAAGACAAATTTTGAGCCTGTTTGCTGTATGGATTTTTCTGTTCCTTCTTTCTTTACCCATGCCTTTGCCAGACATTCCATAAGAATACAGGCATTATCAAAGTTGTCCTTTATTATTTTTAATATCTTACCGTTTTCTTCTGCTGTCAGATACATTGATAATCCTTCAATGATAAAAAGCATTTTCCCCCGCACTTTTACTTCTTTTGACCATGCAGGGTCAAGTGCAGAAATTCCTATCGTAGAAACACGTCCTGATTCCTCGAAAATCTGATTGCGGATTGCTATCGTTTCTGGAAGGTCCAGATTGTACCATGTAATTTTACCATTATCCATGCGATAAAATCTCGTATCCAGACCACAGGCAATATTAACCACCGTACAATCAGGATTTTTCTCTATAAAATTCTTTACTAATTCATCAAAAACTACCGTTCTGGCAATTACCCCTTTCCCCATCGTAGAATCCCTAGCCGCTGTAGAAAAATCATAATCAATTTTATCGACTAATTCTACCGCCTTTGCATCATAGAATTTATTATGTTTACTTTTGGAATATTGGGCTCTGGCATAAAAGCTCTGGAGCATTGTCTCAGCACTGCCACTGATAGTAGGTTTTATTCTTTCACTCATACATTTACCTTTTTTACAATATAATTAGTTGTGGCTAACTTGATTGTAACACATTTTATGAAAATAAACAATTCAAATTAACGTGTCTTGGAGTGTCTTGGAGACAGGCCCCATAAACTTCTTAAACTGAGAAATCTCTCATCTACCTGAATTCAATTATATCTTCAAATGGTTTTCTTGGTCTTTTATCTGGAGATTCATCCGCAATTCCAACCGCAACCAATCCAGTCAGTTGGCAGTCAGTTCCAATAAAATCAACAAGATCATTGTATGCAAAGCATGTATTTGCAATCCACAAAGTACCTAATCCATACCCTGTTGCTGTAAGTATCATATTTTGAATGGCAGCACCTATAGATAATGAGTCACAGATTTCTACAATTCTCTTTTCATTTTCTATGCCAGAAAATGGTGTCTTCTGATTAGTATTAAGCACAGCAATTAGACATGGTGCCTCCTGCATGATTCTTACAGTATTCTCAGCATCTGGTATTGCAAATACCCATTCTGGCATTAGTTCATGGCTGATCTTTTCTGCATTAATACCTTGCTGCATTACTTCAACCAATTTGTCTTTTTCATCTCCCTGATATACGATAAATTTCCATGGCTGTCTGTTCTTAGCAGATGGAGCAAGTGTAGCGCTGTATATCATATCTTCAATCATGGTTTTATTAACTCTATCTGGTTTATATTTTCTTATGCTTCTTCTATCTTCTATTTCCTTTATCATGATTTTTTACTCTTTCTCACTTATTCTATATGAATATCTGTATCCTGTAAGGACACTTAATCTAATAAAAATAATCAAACCGTAGCTGCCTGTCAATCCAGCTTTTCTGTATCGCTTCGTGTATAACATCTCCTGGCATACTCTCACCGATTAAGAATGGAGATTCCGGATTATGTTTTTTCATGTTTGCTCTCACTAATGCTTTATCTGCATTTGCATAACAATATTTACATAAATGTCCACATGTATCATACGCACCTATGTCCACACCAAGCACACAGACACAAGCCCCATTCCTCTGATTAACCTTTCCCTTTGGAATCTCTAATCTGTTATGAAGTGCTTTCTCAAAGGTATCCACTGTCATACAGCCAGAACAATCTGCTCCATATGTTGCCAGTTCATTTCCCTCTGCACAAGGTTTTATAGTCATACCATATCGTGACGCAATCTCAATAAAGGCTTTTCCAATCGTGATTTTATCATTATGACTTACTTCTACTGCACCGTCCACACAGTCTGCGTAGCCACGGAAGCAGGCAAGGGTTGTATCAGCGGAAGCGTGCGCTTCGTCTGCCATGGTGACGATATAGTAGAATTCCTTATTATTTACCTCAAGCCAACGTGCAACGGTGCGGTCAATGACCACCTTGAGCTGGGCGTTGACGGAATAGAAGTAGACCGGACTTGCCAGCACCAACACATCTGCATCAACCATCTTTTGCAGAATATCCGCCATGTCATCCTTATGGACGCACACGCCGCCATGGTCACGGCAGTAGTAGCAGGCTGAACAAGTAGAAACCTTCTTCTCTGTTATGCGAATCTTCCCAACCTCATTGCCGGATTCCAAGGCACCACTCATAAACTCGTCGCACAGAAGGTCTGAATTACCATTTTTTCTCGGACTACCAGATAATATCAATACTTTCTTGCTCATGTTCCTCACCTCGTCAATTCTTCTTGCGTTCTTCCACCATGTTGACAAACCATTCTACCATAGCAGGGTCATCGTGGGAAAAGAATGCGCTTGTTTTCGTGTCCAATGCTGCTATACTCGCCATATCCTCTTCGGGGAGGGTGAAGTCAAATACATTCAGATTTTCCTGCATCCTCTCGATATGGGTGGATTTCGGGATTACCACCACGCCCCTCTGCAAATGCCAGCGGAGAATGACCTGCGCCGCACTCTTGCCGTACTTGGTACCGATTTCGTTTAGCACCGAATTCTGGAACATATCGCCCCGTCCCTCTCCGAAAGGCGCCCATGCCTCAATCTGTACGCCGTATTTGTCCATCCACTTCTTTGCCTCGGTCTGCTGATGGAAAGGGTGTAGCTCTACCTGATTGACCATTGGTTTGATGCGTGCAAAGGCGCAGATGTCCACCAAACGATCCGGGTAGAAGTTAGACACGCCGATAGCACGAATCTTGCCCTCTTCGTACAACTCTTCCAATGCCCGCCATGCACCGTAGTAATCCGCATAAGGCTGATGCAGCAGGCAGAGGTCAAGGTAGTCGGTGCGCAGTTTTTCCATGGAGTCCAGAATGGACGCTTTAGCCGCATCGTAACCGTAATGCTCGATCCAGACCTTAGTGGTCAGAAAAATGTCCTTGCGCTCAATACCGGACTTTTCGATAGCCGCACCAACTTGTGCCTCGTTGAAATAGCTCTGTGCCGTATCAATAGCACGATAGCCGACCTTCAGTGCATCCAGTATGCAGCGTTCGCATTCCTCCTGCGTCACCTGAAACACGCCGTAGCCTAACTGCGGCATTTTCACACCGTTACTCAAAGTGATGTATTCCATGATAAAAACCTCCCTGTTGATTTGAATTTTATCTTGTGCTATCATCATATCAGTCGGTAGTTACTACCGGTCAAGAACTTTTTTCAAATCGCAGGAGGTTTTTCCATGTACTCCATGAAAGAGGCTTGCTCTCTCACAAATATGACTTATGAAAATCTGAAACTCTACTGCAACGAGGGGCTGGTTCCCAATGTCAAGCGAGATAGACGGAATTATCGTATATTTGACGAGCATGATATCAAATGGATTCAGAGCCTGAACTGCCTAAAAAGCTGTGGCATGAGCCTTGCGGAAATGAAAATATATCTGGCACTCTGCTTGGCGGGCGAAGGTACAATCCCGGAACGCAAGGTGATTCTTGCAGAGAAAAAAGAAGCCCTGCTCCAATCCATTGCGGAACTGCAAAAGGCAGTGGCATTCATTGACTGGAAGCAAGAGTTCTATGATGATGTGTTGTCCGGCAAAACGGAGTATTACAGCAATCTCGTACCAGAGCTGATGAAGTAATATACGAAGCTGTCAGATACCGCTCTTCCTGTAGTATCTGCAAATGCAGCATGATAATAGCAAATGCAGATACTACTAGCATTGACAAATTGAAATACATCAACAGTAGTCCTACATACATAAAGTCAAAACCTAAAAAAGCCGGATTCCGACTATAACGATAAATTCCGGTCGTAACAAGTTTGGTTCTGTCTTTGTCCGGGATTCCTGCACGCCAGCTATCTTTCATACATAGTACTGAAACCAGAAATATCATGTCACCTAGCATTCCTATACAAAATCCTGTAAATCTTGCATTTGCAGGCATATATTTGTTACACACCCCCTCATTAAAGGTGACAGCTAAGTGATATATTGCAACAATTGTCTTCGTTAATCACTTTTAAATTAACCATTCCATTCTCCCCACTTCTTCACAATTCTTAAATATTTCCCCAAATTAATCAGCGCCCTGACACCTTCATCCAATATAACTGCCAGAACCACTCCTAAGATTCCCAATTTACAAATAAATACTAAGACCGATGCTACACTTACGATCCAAATCGTTCCAAAAATCTGAGTAAACAACATCCACTTCGTATTTCCGCTTCCACGAATGGCATTTCCGATAATAATATTCCCGGATTTCGAGAACAGATTTATACCAATCAGCAGCAAATAGCCTGCACAACTGGCAATAACTGTTTTATCACTGGTAAACAATGATAATATCTGTTCCGGGAATAACACTGCTCCAACAATCATTACCACAGTTACGATTGCACAGACAGCATAGGCGCATAATGTAATTCCTTTATACTGTGCAAGAGCTTTTCTGCCAGTTGCTTCCGAAGTCAGTGTCATAGTACCACTTCCGATTGCACCAATAATAACAACTGCAAGTACTTCTACTCCAAATATAATCGTATAAATACCTGCAGCATATTCATTTATTGAATTGAGAATCCGAATTAAAATCAGATTTCCTATATTCCATGCAAAATCCTCTAATGCAATGTTAATTCCAAGCTTTGCAGCATTCAGGTAGCTTTGGAAATGTCCTTTTTTCACATCATTCCAGCTTGGTCTTGTAGGAAGCTTTTTACTGGTAAAAAATATAACGGATATATATATTGCTCCAACATATTCAGCAATTACAGTTGCAATTGCTGCTCCCTCAATTCCTAGAGCAGGCATTCCTAAATTACCAAAAATCAACATCCAATCTAAAAATATATTGAGTCCCGAACGAACGCACCCGTACACCACAAGCGGTTTTGTATAATTTGATGTCTGCAGGATAACTCCGAGCGATCCGCCAAGTCCTGTAAGTAAAAATAATGGTGCATACCATCTTACATATCCTAAGCACAATGGCATAACATTATCTGATACCCCCAGAATCATAAATACCGGTTTTGGAAATATCATCCAGAAAAAACACAGAAAAATCGGAATAATATTGTTATATTTCAACATTGCTCCGGCGTATTCTCCAATATCTTCCCGCTTTTTGGCACCTACACTCTGACTTATAAGTATGGAAGCTCCCATTACAAGGGAATTGCAAAATGACATAGTTGTCCATACGGGTGATGAAACATTTCCCAAAGCACTCATATACAAATCGTTGGCATGTCCTAAAAATATTCTGTCAATAATCATCTGAAGCTGCGCTATAATATTATTCATGATGATTGGAAATGCTAATATAAGCAGCCTCTTTCCGTATTGTTTATTACTTGATTTCATAATTTTCCTGCTTTCGTTTCTTTTTTTTGCACAATGCAAAAATCAAAGCTCTGCAAATCTATCACAGCCTTTTGTTCTCAGCCAAATATACAATGTCAGACCAGCCACGGCATTTACTACTATAAAAATTCCTATATAGAGCACATATCCCAATGTATAGCCAGGCAACACCATATATCCAATAAACAGAAGTGCTGTATATCCGAATCCGCCAAACATTGTTATCATCACAGAAGCACTCTGCTTGATCGGTGTAAGCTCATTGGTCCAGGTAAGCACTGGCTTTATCACGCCCATAAATAAACCAAATACTGCCATTACAAACACGAATGACAGTACCTGCAGGATCATCATTACAAACTGTCCGATTTTAATTGGGCAGACTACTGCCGTACAAATCATGCAAAGCATCACCGGTATCCCATTTAAAATAAGCTGCATGTCCAGTTTTGCACGAAGAACCTGCCATGGTGTCACTGGAAGAGACTGTGCAATCCACAGACTTTTCCCCTCCAAAGAAATCGAAGGTGCTGTCATGATATCCATTGATGTAAGACCACACAACATAATCGTAACCAGCAACAGTACAGTACCATCCTGCTTGGTCAAACTGCAAAATTCCCACAACAGACTTTAATGTGGTTGTTTTTCCGGCTCCATTATGTCCGATAAATCCATAGATTTCCCCCTGTTGTATATGTAAATTCAAATCGTCTACTGCTGTTTTATCACTATATTTCTTTGTCAGATGTTCAATTCTAAGCATACATTTTCCACCGCCTTTCATTCTTTTCTATGTTTCTTTACCTGTTTTATTTTTCCGGCAGACGGGTCATAAGTAGAAAAATTGCCCCCAGCACCACGATACTGCCTGCCATAATAAATACCATCTGTGTTGTATTAACTACATTTCCATAAAACTGCGGATTACAGTCTAATGTTTCCCTGATTGCCGTTATCAGCTCATCTGGCAGTTTCTCACTCTCCATCTCCTCAAATATACCTCGGAGCATATGATTCTTAATAAGTGAAGTTCCATAAGTTCCCGGAAGATATGACAATGCTTTCTGTAATCCAGAGCCAAAATTAGAGATTGGCATATATGCTCCACATATAAAGCCATAGCCTGCGCTGACAATCGTTCCTACTGCTGACATCTGCCCCTGCGTGGTAAGCGGATAGCTTATAATGCTCGAAAGTGTACTTCCAAATAGCACCAGAAGAATCTCATCAAAAATAACCCAAAGCACATCCATAAAGCTTAAATACCAGCCCATTTTTCCTATATAGAGAAGCCCGATTACAAGTGCCAGTCCGTTTACCATTAGTGAGTTAAGCACTGTTGCAATAAAATATCCAAGATATATCTTTGAGCGGCTCACAGGAGAAACATTAAAATCTTTTCTTGCACCACTTGCTTTATCCTGCACCATCGTAAGATTCACGCAGAATGTTACTGTCACACAGCTTACTGCTAAAAGTGCCGCAACAAGCTGGGATGCAACTGTCCCTTCTATCAATTTATCTGTAATCGTAAATCCTTCTGGAAATGCTGATGTAAAAGAGTCCTTATATACTTTCGCTAAAAATGTTGCATACAATACAATTAAAATAAATGGTGTTATAAGTGCAGAAAAAAACATTCCTTTGTCCCTAAAAAATAATTTTCTGTTTCTGTTTACAAGAGAAATAACTGCCTTCATTAGTTTTCACCTCCCAATACCTTGCCTGTTACCGCAAGAAATACATCATCCATTCCGCCCTTTACTACCTCGTAATCTCTAAATATATCCTGATGTGCAACTATTAGCTTGGTTGCTTCAATGGTATTTCCTATTTTTATCTGATATCCATCCCTTATTGCCTTATAATTCATACCCAAAGACTTGATTTCATCTTCTGTTACACCATAGACAGATATTGTATCCTGTACATAGGTACTCTTTAATTCAAATGGTGTTCCTTCAGCGGCTATGCTTCCTTTATCAAGGATTACGACATATCCGGCATTAGCGGCTTCCTCCATATAATGTGTTGTAAGAAAAACCGTAAGATTCTCATCTGCTCTTAGCCTTTCAATAACTTCCCATATCCGCCTTCTTGTCTGCGGATCAAGACCAGTGGTCGGTTCATCCAAAATTAATATTTCAGGCTTATGTAACAACGCTCGTGCTATATCAATCCTTCTTCTCTGTCCTCCTGACAGTTTACCGACAGGTCTGTTTATATAATCTTCAAATCCAAGAAGTTCTGTAAGCTCCCCAAGCCTCACATCAAAATCCATTCCAGTGATTCCATAGAGCGCAGCCCTGCTTTTCAAGTTTTCTCTTACAGTAAGTGGTTTATCCAGCACACTATCCTGAAATACTATTCCCAGTTTCTTACCCAGCTCATTTCCAAGCTTTTCAGCAGCTACTCCATCAATCTCCACACTTCCACTATCCTTGTGAAGCTGACCACATATAATAGAAATTGTTGTACTCTTTCCAGCACCATTAACGCCAAGGAAAGCAAACAGCTCTCCCCTTTTAACCTTGAAATTTAAGTCATTAACAGCTTTTACATCACCGAAGTTCTTGGTTAGATGACTTATTTTTATGATATCTGATCCCATTTCATTCTCCTTTTTCTCAATCTGCTCTACCATTTTTAACGGCAGAAGCAACAATATAGATAAAGATTTTATGTATCTGTTTTAGTTTTATCGTATATTTATCTATTTGTCTATATAAACAATACCAAGATGCATAATATATGAACCAAGATGCAACCATAAGAGCATACACAATCTCTGCGTTGACTCTCTCCGGCTCTGCTTCTGCCCTGACAGGTACATTCTGCTCCTCACTCTTCATATTCTCCATACCTTTGCACCGATAGTCTTAGGACCTCTCTCTACTGTATAGATGTTACTCCCCTTAATCTTGGCTCCCTTCGGTTCGTGGGCATGAATCTTGGCTTTCTCCTTGGTGTGAATGACCATCGGTTTGTCATCAACCTTTCTAATTTTCAATTTTCTCACCTCCTACTTTGAAAAATAAAATAAGCCGCTAGGGAGCAAAAATTACTCCTTAACGGCTATGTAAAATCATTCAATATTCAATTATTAAAAGCAACATGAAACTGAAATTTCACGCAGACTATTCCTATACCGTAATGTCTATTCTGACCGATGATTTCTTCTCACCAAAATGCTTTATTTCGATATCCTTCATTTCCTCTATAACATCTTTTTCAATTTGGTGAACATCACTTAATTGTAAATCTCGCTTCGAATCATTTACTATTTTTGCTGCCTCATCTACTGAAACAGTTGTATCTGATGTTAACTGTTCAGACATTTCAGTATCGTTTGAATCCTCTGCAACCTGCCCCTTTTCTATAGATGTCTCTACAATTTCCTCTTCTGTTGGCAAATCCCTATATTCTGTACTTTTTACAAATCTTGTGAATGACTCTACAGCTCTAAAAGTATTTCCCATGATACGTTGAGCTTCCTTAAGCTTTTCACTCTTTGGAATATTTGGATTATTCACGATACTTTTTAGTTCTGCCAAATTTCCATTCATCTCATTTACTTGAAGCCTTTGAGCCTCTTCTTTTGTCTTACATCTCTCCAACCTACGCTCATAAGCTTCTTGTTCCATTCTTGCCGCTTTATATTCCATATAGGCTTTAGGGTCTTTCTGACGAATAGCATCTTCTTCTGAAGCTGTTAATTCTTGACCGCTTGCAATCTTGTTATAAATCTGACTATATGCAGAACTTTCTTTGTCTCGCTCAAGTTGCTCTCGGAAATGCTGAATCATGCTTTCTTCCTGACTTGTTACAGTCATACCCTCTTGCTTCTTTACAACATCCCCGGTAGCCTTCTTTTGCTCCCAATCATTTACTAACTGCATCTGATTCACAGCGTTTCGTATTGTACCTGCAATCATAGCACACCTCCAATTCCCGGTTAATGCTACGATTAAATAGTGATATCAAACTTCATACCCTGTGTTGCCTTTTCTTCTGTTATCTTACTCCAATCCAGTTCAGAAATCTTTTCAAGTAATTCTTCTTTTGAATTTGCCTGAATTGTAGTCCGCTTAACAGTTACATCCTTCTTTTCCTGCTTTTTCTCCTCTGCACGTTTTTCCTTTAATTCTTCAAGCCGTTCTTTCTGCTTTTCTGTAATCTTCTCCAAATCAGCAAAAAGTGTCATCTTTCCATCATCATCAAAGGACATAGTTAACTTATTTAATACAGTTCCACTATTGTCTGTCGTTCCCCAAGCACGTTCAAACCCAAACTGTTCATTGATTTTATCTGACATCTCAACTGCAGTTTTTACCGTAGACAATTTTTCCCGTGCATATTTCTCATCGGATGCCATTCTTTCAAGTTCAGCACTTGAAAAAACAACTGTAAATTCCTTATCGCTTTGGTCTACTAATCCTCTGAAATCATCGCCTTTATCAGCAATAATAAAATCGAAATCCGCATTATCCTTACGCAATGTTTCCAGATATTTCTGTGCCTTAGAAGATAACTTATCTTCGCTGGATTTTATTTTCTGTGCATTGGGCTGCACATCTTTTGCTTTCTCTGTGTTATTTTGCTTACTAACAGTATTGCTCTTATAATAATCTGTTACCTGTGTTAAATTAGCTGCTCTAATCATGGTATCATCCTCCTTGAAAATTGATACAGAAATCCGTTTCTATATCTGTAATATCGGCACTTTATATCCAAAAGTTAATAGTGCGTAAAATTCTGATTTGCAGGGAACAATTCCTTGTCCCCTGCACCATAATTATACCAAACAAACTCCCAGGCATCTACAAAAATCTTAATTTATAATGGTCTGCAAAAAGTTAAAATGGCGATTTTTTATATTATTGGCGAATTCACACAACCATGATATAATTAAGCATAGCAATAATGCAATTGAAAAAGGACCAGCAAAAACCGGTCCTAATTCTCCCCCACGTGCATTTATATTCTTATTTTTACTTTGACCGTTTTACTCCATTTACCATAAACTTTCCGTCTGCCCGAGTTTTTATAAGTTCTCACACGGAAATAATATGTTTTTTCCTTAAATTTTGTTATTATCCGGAAAGCCGAAGTTCTGGATGCAGATAACTTCTTTTTCCCTTTCGTAAATTTCTTATTTTTTGCATACTGTATCTGATATCCGGACATTCCCTGCTGTTTGGACCATGATACTACAACTTTTTTACCTTTTAAATTTGAAACCTTTACACCCTTTACCTTTTTAGGGGTTGCTGCAGAAGTTCCTGTACCCTTGATTATAACCGCACCTGTACCGGTTCTCACTGTCTTTGTACTCGGTTTCCTTGTTGCTGTTGGTTTCTTCGTTGCCGTTGGTTTCTTGGTTGCGGTCGGCTTGCTTGTCGCCTGACCGCCATTTCCCCACCACGATGGTTCCTGATATGGCGGGTCTTCTTCCGGCGGCAGTATCTCAAACGAAACTCTCTGCGTTCCTACAAAGAAATCTTTTCCCGTAACATCCACATAGGCAGTTCCCTGTGTATAATTATCTTCATACCTATAAGTGTAATCCTGTCCATTTACTAACTTTTTTCCTTTAAAATATACCGTCACGTCCGGCTTATATGCATGCATTCTTGATGGATCATTAATTTCTGTATATGTATACTGCGAAAGTTTTATTTCAAACGCGTCTGCAAATATACGTCCGTTAAAATCATAGTCATCCAGCCTGTTCATATCAAGAGAATAAAATGTCGGTGCATTTTCATTCATCGTTGTATACCAGAACAAATGATTATCCGATGTTACAATCGGTTTACAGTCTGACAAATATGCACGAATCTTGTGAATTTTTCCATCGAGACTTCCATCCTCGTTGAGTTTTGCAACTCTTGTCACCCAGAGATCTGTCTCCCGTTCTACATAATATTCCTGCCAGAACATATAATATCCATCTTCTACCTTTACTAACTGTGGATTCAAAATGGTAATTCCATCTTCTTGTTTATAATCGGTAATCCAATTTAATTTAGGTGACTCATTAAATTTTTTATTCATGGTAATTACAAAGATGTTTCTGTGTGCTTTTTCCATCGACGTTTTTGTGACAGAGGAATCCTGAACAATAGAAGAACCGGCAGTAATAAGTGTATCGCCATCGTTCATAAGTTCAAAACCTCCCAGCGATACACCGGTTACATTATCGCCATAGCTTCCTATAATATCTAAGAGGGAACGGGTCTCTGTCTTCCCATACCATGTCCATACATCGTCCGGCTCCTTGTAAACAACCGATTTTGCCAGATTAACAGCACGGGGATTCGCATCTCCAAGATCTAAACGGTATACAGACTCTCCATCTGAAAGAATAAACTGGGCAAAAGAGTGGGAAACCCAGTCACCCGGAGCTTCATTCATGACACATTCCATACTGTCTTCATCCACCGCATAAGTTAGATTTACTTCATGATGAATCTCTTCCGGCTCCGCTGCAGCATCCCAGTAAATATACCTTGATGTATGGATATAAAGGATTCCGTCATTTTCTGTCATACGCAAAGGACCTTTTGCGAAAGGCTCATATACATTTTTGCTTGTTATACTGCACTGTCCAAGTTTATTCCAGTCATCATCATATTTGACAACCCGGACAACTTCTTTTGTATTATCCGATTCATGGTTATTCTGTCCAAACACGATATACCGTGCATCTTTACCTTTAAAATATCCTCCAAATTTAGGCAGTTCATACTTAATTTTTTTGTAGAAAGCAGCTTATAATCTGCACTATAAGTCTCAATGTAAACTTTTCCTTTTAACGCCTCAATTCGAAAAAAGCCGCCTTCTTCTATTTCTTCCACATAAGAAGAAGTGTTTGAGCCATAATTCGGAAGTATAAGACCTGTTGCCTCTGCGTTGGATGACGCTACTCCTTCCGTAGTCTTTATTCTGTAACTTTTGTCTATCGGAAGATTTTTTATCAATTTTAGTTTCTGAGTGCTCTTCAACTTTTAATTCTTTCAGTCGGTCAACAACATCTTCTGTATCATAATCAAGATCTGACAATGTATAACTTATGCAAAATTATTATGATTTTTTCTCCACACTGACGGTGAAACTCCCTCTTGTTTTTTAAACACTTTTGAGAAAGTGAAGGGGTCATTATACCCAACAGAGTAAGAGACATATTTTACCGACAAATCGGTATCTTTTAACAACTGTTTTGCCCGTTTTATCCGAAATTGTATCAGGTATTCCTGCAACGTTTTACCGGTCGCATATTTAAAAATTTTACTTAAGTATGCCCGATCCACACCGCAATGATCCGCTATCTGCTGCACCATGATCGATTCACAATACTTCGTATTTATATATTGAATTGCTTCTCTCATATAATTCATTGTCCGCAGATTCGTTCCTGCTTTCTTCTCAACATGCCGCGTCCACCGATTCATTTTATCAAACAAGATATACATATACCCTATACATGCATATTCATTTTCTTTATACATAATTAAATTTATAACAGCATCCTTTAATTGGCTGTTCTCTTCTATCGGTACATAAACTGGTTCTTTTCTTGTCATCCCAATACTTCTCACAATTTCTGTTGACTTAAATCCATGAAAATGAATCCATGCATACTGCCATGGTTTTTTTTCATCCGCCTGATACTGAACAAGCACATCCGGCGGTAGCAAAAAAAAGCTGTTACTTTTTACCTTAAACTCTTTATCATCAATTCGGAGCACCCCTTCTCCTTCAAATACATAATGCAATATATACCGATCGCGTATGATCGGTCCAAATGAATATGAAGGAGCACATCTCTGAATTCCTATTTCATAAAGACGTAAGTCTTCATATTGGCTGTAATTCAACCACCAAACGCCATCTTCTGGCATCTCCATAAGTATCATCTCCTCTTCCTAAAATAACAATACCATTTCAAAAGTATCATTGTCAACTCTTGAAATGGTATATTGTTTATTAAAGATTATTTTATTTTTACCTTTTTCTTAGCACTCCATGCTCCATACAATATTTTCTGTTTGTTTTTGCGTATAGCACGAACGCGTACATAGTACATTTTTTTCGATTTCAGTTTTTTAATTGTCTTTGAATTAGAAGAAACTGTAACCTTCTTAGCCTTCTTAAATGTTTTATTTGTGCTATATGATATCTGATACCCCTTTACATTTTTAATCTTCGCAAATTTTACAAACATCTTCCTTTTAGAAGTGCTCTTCACTGACAGACCTTTTACTTTGCCAGGTTTTGTTACTTTCTGAGTTACTTTCTGAGTTGATTTCTGAACTGGTACCCGTGTTGGAACTGCTGTCAATGCAGGAGTTTGAGTTACAACAGGCGCTGTCGTAGGCACAGGTGTTGCAGCAGGTTCCGGAGTAGATGTAGTTCCTGGATAATCCGCATATAATTCCGGATAATCTGTAGCTATCTTAGGAACTGCAGCATCTGCTGTTTTTGTCTTTGATATAGCAATACGATCAAGTCCCGGACCAAGAGCTGTCGGATTATATACATAAATTGTATTCTTTCCTTTGTCTAAATAAACCTGGGTGGACACACACCCTACTGCAGAACTATTACCGGAAATCCCCACAATATCAGTTACTTGTACTGATTCATATTGGTTTGTACGAATACTAAGTTTCTTTTTGCTTCCACTTACCACGTAGAGCTTCAGGTCATACATACCAGCTTCCGGAGCTTCGATATTTTCAAATTTAACACGGTTTTGCACTCCACGTATTTTTCCGATATAAGCTTTATTGGAAACATACTGAGCAGTTGTCGGTGTTTTGTTGCCAAGACCAAGATTTGCATTCTCTGCCTCAAAATAGTTGTAATTATCATAAGATGTTAATCTCAAATCATCTTTCTTGCTGAAAATGACAGCTGCACCACCGTTTTCTTTAAGTGGCAGTGTGAGTTTATCCTTGGAAGTTACTTCTTTTTTCTCCATCTGAATGTTGGAATTATCAGAATTATCCGTATAAACATACGCATAATATTTTGCACCTGCATCCAAGAAAGAAAGGTCTGCTTCATAATTATCTTCTTTAGCTGTCATAGCACCGAGGTACCAACGCTCACCACTCCTTCTTGCACGAATTGCTGCTTTGCGTGGTTCAGACCCCTCCAACAAAACAGACTCATCCCAGGATGATGGAATATCTGTAAGGAATGACAAACCACCATACCCCGGATATACGTGGCAGGAATGTGCCAGCGTCTGCATTGCCGATTCATAGACAACTGTCATTCCAAGCATGAAACCATTCGTCGCCTTACAATTTTTCACACTCATTCCAACCGGTGTAAATTCCATGGAACCGATTACATTACGCGTATAAGGCAAAGTAAGAAGAGTCTCTATAGGCGAACCACTTCCCCACTTGAAGTACTCACTTCCTTGTACAGCCTCACTCGATAAAATGTTCGGGAATGTTCTGTTCTCGCCATTTGGATCTGTGCAACCATGATAATTTACAACTAATTTATGTTTCGCCGCAATGGATGCAATATCATACATATCTTTCATCGCCCACTGACTGTCGCTCTCAAGATAATCAACTTTAACACCTTTAACGCCAAGACTTTCGCACCATGCAAATTCTTTTTCAATAGTTTCAGGATTATCAAGGTCTACCCGATGTGCACCGTCTCGTTTCTTTACTCCATACCAGACAAGTATTCCTACGTTTCTTTCATTGGCATACTTACATAATTTCTTCAACTTTTCTTCATAATCCAATTTTCCGGAACTGTCCTTCCAGTTTTCCCACCCAAAATCAACAAGACAATACTTCTGTCCTGTTTCTTCCGCATAGTCAATATAATCATACAAAGACTGATATTCAATCGGATCTCCTGTTGACCACCAGGACCAAGATGCTGTACCTGGTTCTACCCAGCTAAAGTCTCCCTCTGCTGCCGGATTGAGGTCAGAAACCAACGAACTGTTCGTCAAATCATTTAATGTATCCGTCATAATGCATACACGCCATGGTGTATGAAATTCATTCTCCATTGTAACACTCTCAATTGGCAGGTATTCCGCCTTAAAAGTCTTACCAACATACTCTGGGTCCTGCTCCTGCTTTAAATATTTACTAAACTGAACTTTATAGGCAGCACTTCCCTGATTTGTATGAAAAATAGTTGCACAATAAGGTTTTTCCTCGTTATACACATTTGCCTCAGTTAAAAGCATATAGCAGGAACCATTCCCATTCGCCACTTGAGAGAGAATTGCAGGTGGAACATCTCCATTTGCATTCTTTACCTGGGTCATTGTCCTTGTCGAATAAGAGCCCGGCTCGTAAGTTGAACTGTACCAGTCGGCATTCCATACTCTTCCATCCATAGGAAATTCAAAGGAACTTACTTCACTGGTAATCACTGTTTTCTCATTTTGTGTTGTCGTGTCTCCATCCACAACATAACGGAATCCAATACCATCTTCAAAAATACGGAAAATCACCTGCATTTTTGCATTTTCTTTTGTTACCACAAATGACATTTCCTGATATTCTTTATTTACATGTTTTTTACTTCCCTGGTACCAATCATACTCTTCTTTTCCCTTTTTAAGTTCATATGACTCCTCATCCACCTGCAGACCAGTAGATAAATCAACACTTTTCGCCACAATGCCAAGTGGTACGCATTTCAACGTAACATGTCCATTCCGGTATGCAGAATAAAAAATTTTTCCCTCCTCATTCTTCCATATGCGAACTTCTATTTTATTATCTACCGATGCTGCATGCAATTCTGTGATTTCTGTCAGCCCATCTGAGCCATCCTCATCAACTGCAGTTGCTGTAACATTCTTTTTCACCATTTCAGCATTAGAAACTTTGTTTCCATAACACATAGGAGCAATCAACGATGCCGTCAGCAATGTCGCCACAACTCTCTTTATCTGTCTCCTCATAACCATACCTCCATTTTTTTATTTGATTAATGCTATATATAATGCTATCATAAATACAAAAATAGAGAATGTCTTTTTATAAGTAATACATGTGAAAATATGTTACACAACTTGAATACACAGTGTCCTTAATGTTACCTTCTACTGATTTGCTATCTTTTCCGCCAGTTCCTCCAAATACTCCCAGCGTTCCATTTTCTCCATCAACTGTTCCTCTGCTTCATCTTTTTTCTCAGATAACTCACGAAGTTTGACATAGTCTGTCCCATTCTCCGCCATTTCTTGATCAAGTGTTTCAATGGTCGTCTCCAACACAGAAATATCCTCTTCGATTGTTTCATATTCTCGCTGTTCCTGATAAGAAAATTTAAGTTTCTTTTCACGGTTTTTATACACCATCCGCGCCTCTTTGTTACCGGTATGGCTCTTAGTTTTTCCGTCAAAAGAATTTTCCGTACTCGCCGGACGCTTTTTCACATAATCTGTGTAACCGCCTTCGTACTGGCGAATTGCACCATTCTCTTCAAAAGCAAAAATGCGGGTTACAATACGGTCCAAAAAATACCGGTCATGTGAAACTGTGATAACAATTCCGTCAAAGTCATCCAAATAATCCTCTAAAATTGTCATCGTTTCGATATCCAAATCATTTGTCGGCTCGTCAAGAATAAGTACGTTTGGCGCCTCCATCAGCACGCGGAGAAGATTTAACCTTCTTTTTTCACCACCGGATAATTTACCAATGGCACTATACTGCTGCGAAGGCGGGAACAAAAAACGCTCCAGCATGGCAGATGCCGAGACCAGCCCATCACTGGTGCGCACAAATTCTGCCGTGTTTTTAATATAATCAATCACCTTTTCATCCGCATCCATATAAGCAATTCCCGCGGATTCTTCCTTTTCGATTTCCTGTGTATAATAACCAATCCGAATCGTCTGTCCAACTTTAATACTGCCGGCATCCGGCTCAATCCGGCCGGCAATCATTTTCATTAATGTCGTCTTGCCGCAGCCGTTTTTCCCAACAAAACCAATCCGGTCATGTTTGAGAAATATATAAGAAAAATCACGTATCAATGTATTCTCACCATAAGCTTTTGATACATTTTCAATTTCGATTGTCGTTTTTCCCATACGGGATGAAATACTGCTTAACTGGAGTTTTTCATCAACTTCCGGTGCCTTTTGATTTTTCAGTGCTTCGTATCGCTGGATGTGTGCCTTCTGTTTCGTCGAACGAGCTCTGGCACCTCGCGAAATCCACTCAATCTCCTTGCGCAAAATACTCTGACGTTTTCTCTCACTGGCACGCACACTTTCTTCCCGCTCTGCCTTTCGCTGCAGAAACCCCGAATATTTTTCGTCGTAACTGTATATTTTCCCTTTGTCAAGCTCTATGATTTTATTTGTCACGGAATCCAGAAAATACCTGTCATGCGTCACCATAACCAAGGCCCCACGGAACGCTTGCAGCTTATTTTCCAGCCAATCCGCCATCTCACTGTCCAAATGGTTTGTCGGCTCATCCAATATGAGCACATCACATGGAGTAATCAACACGGAAACAAGTGCAAGACGCTTTTTCTGTCCACCGGAAAGCTCTCTTGTCTTCTGTTCAAAGTCTGTAATACCAAGCCTTGTAAGCATTGCCTTAGCCGCTATCAATTCATTTTCATTGGCATGGTGATGCACCATATTCTGAACACTCTGTAAAACCGTGTCCTCCTCCGAAAATTCCGGATTCTGAGGCAGATAATGAATCATCAGATTCGATGCCTGTATAACCTGTCCTTCATCCGGAGTCTCCAGCCCTGCCATAATTTTCAGCAAAGTCGACTTGCCGGTTCCATTGATTCCGATTACACCTACCTTATCCCCTTCATGAAGATAAAAATCGGCGTCATCAAAAAGTTTTCTTTCCGTATATGAATGTGTCAAATGTTCCAGTGATAAAATATTCAAATCAATCGTCCTTCTTCTCTGTTATGCAATTTTCCACCCTTTTTAACCACATAAAAACTATTTTTTATTTTATCATTTTTCGCCACATGTATCAACTCATTTTTTTCGGATTGTTACAGCAAAATGCACAGCCTGTCTGCTGCCCGATACAGTTTGCACAATCCCTGCAGTCTGACAAAATATCTTTTCTGCTAATCAGGTACACACCTGCCACACTCATTTGTGGTTTCATTTTTCCACCATCCCATGAAACTCCAATTTTTTCAGCATCCATTAATTGCAGCATTTTCTCTGATGCAGATAACTCCATTCCATAAAAACCTGCGCCAAAAGCAGGGCTGCAAAACCGTTTTTCATACACGCTGTGCTTCCGCTGCAAATACTCCCGCAGCCACTCTCTTACCACATCCAAACAAGCGATTTGAAAAATCTCCCAGTAATACTGTGTTAAAAGTGCCTTACTTTCTTCTACTTCATATTCCGGTGCATGAAATGCATACAAATAACCGGTTTCAACCTGTCTCCTGTCAATGCGTGACAGCACCTGGCACTGCATCTTATCATTTCCAAAAGAAAAATAACCGTCTTCTACACATTGCCCGGAAAACGGCTGTAAAAGAATAGAAACACGGTACAAATATTTATTTCTTTCCAAAATTTCTCCAATGCTGCTAACTGCCATCCCTTTATGCTGTCTGTGTGTTCTCTTATCCATCTGCTCCCACGAAGCAATCTGTGCCATACGCTCCCAAATATCTTCCCGAAGGTTTCCGATATTCAGAGAAATTATCTCATCCTGTCTCTGTAATTGCTGCATTACCTTATCATAAGCTTCCGAACGATGTATCACCTCACACTGACTGCAGTCTTTCATTTTCTGCCCCTTCGCATTCAAAAACCAAACCGGATTTCCAATGCACTTTTTTTCACGGTACAACGGGCAATAACAGAACAAACAATTAAACTCCTCCTCGTTTTCCGTCTTGTGACAGGGAAAATATTCACACTCTTTATTTTGAAAAAAACGGTAACTGTTTATCATGCACGCACCTCCTCTTCTCTGCTCTCCATTTTACCATAACTTTTGCGAAATTACCAAAACGAATCCGGTATGGTTTGTATCAAATATTTGGCACAATCGGGGTGACTTAAGCGCAATATCGAGCCAAAACAACGCTTTTTACTTGATTTGCCTTATAGGGTTGCATATTTGCCCGATTATCAGCCCTTATTAGAGAAAATCATGGGGCAAATGCAACTCTTTCGAGAGAAATTTCTGCTTTTGGTTGTTTTCAGACACATCTTTTCAAAATTCATGCAACGCTTTTCACTTTTTATAAAGGTTAAGGTTGCATAAGGCACTTACTTACATTAAAAGAGCTGCCATGTATCAAGAATTTGCGGCTAGTATTTTCAGTGCCCATACCGTTACGCACTCAACGAGTGAGAGCGAACATTTGACACAAACAACTTAGGTATGATGCTTGACTAGAACCTAAAAGATACGATATAGTATAAAAGTAATGCAATTTTAACAAAAAGAGGAAGGATAAAACGAATGTGGAAAACAATCAATGATATTCTAGTTAATATTGACAATTTTGTCTGGGGTATTCCCCTTATGGTACTAATTCTTGCCGGCGGTATTTTATTAACCGTGCGTCTTGGCGTAATGCAGTTTCGAAAACTGCCGCTTGCCCTAAAATGGATGGTAAAAAACGAAGAAGGCGGCGAGGGAGAAATTTCAAGTTTTTCTGCCCTTTGTACAGCCCTAAGCGCGACGATTGGAACCGGTAATATCGTCGGTGTTGCAACTGCTGTTGGCGCAGGTGGCCCGGGTGCTCTTTTTTGGATGATTGTCGCTGCCTTTTTCGGCATGGCAACCAAATTTGCCGAAGGTCTCCTCGCTGTAAAATACCGTGTTGTCGCAAAAGACGGTCACAGCCTTGGCGGTCCATTTTATTACATAGAACAAGGTATGGGGAAAAAATGGAAATGGCTTGCTAAAATATTTGCTTTCTTTGGCGTATGTGTCGGACTTTTCGGAATTGGAACTTTCAGTCAGGTAAATGGTATTTCCAGTGCTGTTCACGGCTTTTTTGATTCAGCCAATGCACACTGCGTAAATCTGCCATTCTTAGGCGAGTATTCATGGTCCGTTGTGATTTCATCCTTGGTTTTGGCGTTTTGCGTTGCTTCCGTTTTGATTGGTGGAATCAAGCGAATTGCTAGTGTTAGCCAGGTTATCGTGCCATTTATGGCAATTATTTATTTCCTGTTTGCAGGCATTTTAATTGTTACCAATATCACTGCTGTGCCAAGTGCCATTGCTATAATTGTAGAAGCGGCTTTCTCGCCAAGAGCAATTACCGGTGGTGTCGTCGGAAGTATGTTTGTCGCTATGCAAAAAGGTGTTGCACGTGGTATCTTCTCAAATGAAGCCGGTCTTGGTAGTGCACCAATTGCCGCAGCTGCCGCACAGACAAAAGAACCTGTCCGTCAGGGTCTTGTAAGCATGACAGGAACCTTTATTGATACCATTGTTATTTGTACACTTACCGGCTTATCCATTGTATTAACCGGTGCATGGCAGGTAAAAGGACTTGAGGGTGTCGGCGTTACGACCTATGCTTTTCAGAAAGGACTTCCGTTCCCTCCTGAAGTTTCCGCATTTGTCTTAATGCTCTGCCTTGTATTCTTTGCCTTTACAACAATTCTTGGCTGGGATTATTACAGCGAGCGCTGTTTGGAATATTTGAGTGGCGGCAACATGAAACATGTAAAAATATTCCGCTGGATTTACATTCTTGCCGTATTTATCGGTCCATATATGACGGTCAGTGCCGTGTGGACAATTGCCGATATCTTTAACGGTTTGATGGCAATTCCAAATATGATTGCTATTTTTGCCCTAAGTGGTGTCGTGGCAAAAGAAACAAGGGATTTCTTCAAACGTCATAAAGAAGGAAAAATTAAATAACGAAAACAAAAAAACTGCCATCCACTTGGATGGCAGCCTTATTTTATTACTCTATTTTACAGAAGACTTTCATATAATTTTGTAATATCTTCTACACTTGTTTCTTTCGGATTTCCCGGACGGCACGCATCATCATAAGCCGATTGTGCGAGGAACGGAATGTCCTCTTTCTTTACAATTTCTTTCAAATCTGCCGGAATTCCAACATCCTGTGAAAGTTTTCTTACGGCATCAACAGCCGCTTTGCGATATTCTTCCTGTGACATATTTTCCGTGCCCTCAACGCCCATTGCTTTTGCAATATCACGATATTTTTCACCGGTTGCTTCTGCATTGTATTCCATAACAGTAGGCAGAATAATTGCATTTGCAATTCCGTGTGGTGTATCATATAAAGCACCAAGAGGATGTGCCATTGAGTGAACAATACCAAGTCCAACATTAGAAAAGCCCATGCCGGCAACATACTGTCCAAGTGCCATACCTTCTCTGCCCTCCGGTGTATTTTCCACTGCGCCACGCAGAGAACGTGAAATAATTTCGATTGCTTTCAAATGGAACATATCGGACAATTCCCATGCTCCTGCTGTAATATATCCTTCAATCGCATGTGTCAATGCATCCATTCCTGTTGCAGCTGTCAAGCCCTTTGGCATAGACGACATCATATCCGGATCAATAAATGCAACAACCGGAATATCATGCGGGTCTACACAAACCATTTTACGATTTTTCGCCGCATCGGTAATTACATAGTTAATCGTAACCTCGGCAGCCGTTCCCGCTGTCGTAGGTACTGCGAAAATCGGTACACTCTTATTCTTTGTATCTACCGCACCTTCAAGACTTATCACATCTTCATGCTCCGGGTTATTAATAATTATACCAATTGCTTTTGCTGTATCCATCGAAGAACCACCGCCTATCGCAATCAAATAATCCGTTTTTGCATCCTTAAATGCCTGCACACCAGTCTGTACATTCTCAATGGTTGGATTTGGTTTAATATTTGAATATAACTCATACGCCATACCATTTTTATCCAGCACATCAAGCACCTTCTGTGTTACACCGAATTTTACCAAATCCGGATCTGAACATACAAACGCTTTCTTGAAGCCGCGGCTTCTCGTCTCCGTCGCAATTTCCGCAATTGCTCCTGCACCATGATATGATGTCTCATTCAATACAAATCTGTTTGCCATAGATTAAGTCCCCCTTTGTTTTTTTGTTGAATTTGAACAAAAAATAAACAAATTCAATTCGTTTTATAGTGTATATTATACTAAGTTTTCCAGAAAATTCAAGGGGCTATTTCATAATCCCTCAACTTTTTCCTGCATTCCCGATATGTCTTGCAATATTTCTCTACTTCCTGCCAAAATTCTGCCGAATGGTTCATATGACGTCTGTGCGAAAGTTCATGAATAATTACATAATCCATAAGTTCTCGTGGCATATAATACAACTGATAATTAAAATTCACATTGCCTTTTGAGCTGCAGCTCCCCCACCTTGTCTTCTGATTGCGGATAGTGATTCTGCCAACGGTGACCTCCATAATTTTGCAAAAATGGTTTACTCTCTCTGTAAATTCTCCCAAGATACTTTTCCACTCTACATCCGAAATTTCATCAACGGCAGGCGCCCGCAGAATCACACTTTCATCCGCGCGCACCTCAAGTCCGATTGTTTTTCGATTGGAACGAATCACCTGTACTTTCATCCTATAAAAATCCTCAGTTTTTTACTTGCTCATCTTGACACGTTAGATTAATCCCGTGCTAAAATACCTCTCCGCACGGTCTGCAAGAACCGTTGCAATCACTTTATCTTTTCCGTATTTTTCTGCCATCTGCATTGCCGCAAACACATTTGCCCCGGACGAAGTTCCTACCAAAAGCCCCTGCTCTTTTGCAAGTTTTCTCGCTGTATTTATCGCATCCTCGTCCGATACCTCAACAACATCGGTAATCAAACCAGTGTCTAATACATCCGGAATAAATCCATCTCCAATTCCTTGTATCTGGTGGATTCCCGGTCCATCTCCGTGAAGTGCCGAAACTCCTTTTGGCTCTACCGCCACAATTTTCGTATCTGGATTTTGCTCAAGCAAATACTTGGCAATCCCCTGTAAGGTACCTCCGCTTCCCACACCGGAAACATAAATATCAATTTTCTTTCCCAGCTGCTCACTAAGTTCGACTGCCGTTTTCCGATAATGTGCTTCCGGATTTGCCGGATTCACAAACTGCTGTGGCATATAATATTTCTCAGGATTTGCACTTGCTATCTCATTTGCCTTATCCACTGCACCGCCAATACTAAGTTTCGGCTCTGTGAGGACAAGCTTGGCACCAAATGCCTGAATTACCTTTTTTCGCTCCTCACTCATGTTTTCCGGCATCACAATAATAACCTCGTACCCTTTTCTCACTCCAACAAGAGCCAGACCAATTCCTGTGTTTCCACTCGTAGGTTCAATAATTGTCATCCCCGGTTTTAATTTTCCTTCCGCCTCTGCCGTCTCAATCATATTTTTTGCGATGCGGTCTTTAATACTTCCGCCGGGATTCAAAAACTCTGCCTTTGCAAATATATTGTAACCTGTGCTCTCCTGCAGGCACATAAGCGGTGTGTTTCCAATTAAATCAAGTACGTTATTATAATACATAAAATGACTTTGCCTCCTTAAATGAGCGACTTCTAAAAATCATATCATTTCTCCTTTATTCGCCACTATTGTATTTTTTCAGCAAGACCTTGGACAAATCATTTAAATGAATCATATAGATATATCCTTTTCCTGCCATTTCTTTGTACGCAGGAATATATTCTTCCTTAACTCCGCGAACCAAAATCACATCATGAAACACCTGAAAATTGTCCACATAGGAACTAATGCCGGTTCCAAAATCGGCCAAAACCGTTGTCTCATTTGTCGTTTTGTCCACACACACTACGCGATTTGCTGCAATATAATATTGCTTGTTTCCTACGGTACTTCTTAAGTTGTAAGACGGACTGCAAAAAGATGACTCCGTTTTTTTATAAGCACCCAGTTTTTTGCCCTTTTTCGTCATATAGCGAAGCGATAATTTCCCTTTTTTGTTATAATAACTATAGACAAAATTTTTGCCATCGGTTCCCAGCTCATAAAGCCCGGAAACCGGCATTTTACAGACCTTCTTTATTTTTTTGCCGGAAAGGTTCATAACATAAATTCCCATATCTTTATCACTGTCATATTCTTTATTATAAGCAGTCTTAATAAAATATATTTTTTTACCAATCAAAACCGGATTTCTTCCCTTGGTAAGTAATTTTTTCGTTTTTTTCTTGCTGTCAATCCGGCATATATAACTATCGGATGCTCCTGTTCCACATACTAAATCATATGCTGCATAAATAGCATTACCCTTCACATTCAAATTCTCAAAAGCATTCGTATCTTTCCCTTTGTTTTTGTAGGAAACAATTTTTGTAACCTTATTTGTTTTCTTATTTATCTTCATCAAATTCATGCGCAGACCGCCCATGGTATAACAATAATAAATATCATTTCCTTTTTGGCACGCCGGTCCCGGAATACGGAGCGCTTTCCCAGCAGCTTCCGCTTTCACCGGCAAGCAGAAAAATGCAGCCAACATAATCAGGGCTACTAATAATCTTTTCATACTTTTTTCTCCAATCCATATAAAATTAGTCCCTCCTCGAACAAGGAACCTGTTTCTATTTTACCACGATAAATAATAAATGCAATTCAAAATCGTGAATCCTTACAAACATCATACCAACAAAGAATAATACTCCCATGGCCAGATCACACTGTCGAAACAATTCTCCATGTATTCCCAAATATCGTCATCTGCATAACCCATCATGCGAAATACAACACATACGCTTTTCTGTATTTTTTTATCCGTTAATTCTCCTTTTCGCTGCTGCAAAAATAATGCCTGCGACAACACAGCATATTCCATTGCCATCCATTCCAATTTTACAAGGATATCCAAAACCTGACCGGTTCCCGGCGTAATAATGGCTGATGAGATTTCTTCCGCAAAAAGATTCCGAAGCTCTTTTGCCCATTTATTTATCTTGTGCTGATACGTCTTAAAACACTCGGTTTCTTTACCGTTAATCTTCTCTGCCTCCTCTGCCAGCGGCACCAGAAAATCTCCATAAATATTTTGTTCCCGATAAATCTGTGAAACATCCAAAAACAGCAAATTATATTCTTCCAGACGTTCTTCTGTTATTGTGTAATTTTCTCCAATTGCATCTTGAATTTTCCAAATATCTGTGGTGTTTTTGTAACTTTGGAATTCATCTTCAAGAACGCCCTTTTGTTCCAATTCGTATAAATCCAGCGCAATTAAAAAACAGATTTCCAGCGTGGTATTTAATTTAATTTCCCGCGTATTTACAATACCCAGAAACCAATCCCGGATTTCAAACAACACCGGATTTATCTCATAAATTTCTTCTGCTATTCCTTCCATTTGTTCCTCTTTTTTCTGAATCTGAAAACACTCCTGCTTCCATAACAAATCCAGTACAGCCGGGCATCCGGGCGTCAATGCACGCTCAACTCTCCCAATATACTCATGTTCTTCCCGCGGAAAAGTATGGCATGTTTCAGAAATTGCCCCCTCACCATCCCGCAATACAATTTTGCACAATTTCTTCTCATTCAGAAATGGACACATACCATCATTTTTCAATTCGATTATGCGCCCTTCTTCAACTTCCTTTACTTTCTCTTTCCATTCGTCATCCCACTTATGGAATGTTTCGTCATCCACCGCAATACGCCACTGCATGCAGCACGTCATTGGACATTTGGATGCCGTACACTGAAATTTGTCATAATAATCCGGCTGATATATTTTCATCTTACTCTTCCATTTCCTCCAAAGCGTCTAAGTAATCTTCTAACCATTCTCCCTGCAAATCGGCCTTGGTATCGTTTTCACCGTCATCGACTTCATTGCAAAACATCCCCGGTGGGAACAATCCTCCATCAAGCCCAATTACCGCTTCGTCCCCCTCATCAAGGTTTCTGCGATACATAATTTCATCTTCCATCATTATAATTCTTTCCGGAAAATCGCCAAAGTCATCCGGCTCGATTGCTTTTACCAAAACACTTACCATAGGAACATAGTCATCCGGTCGTTCCTCACATCCATAATCTTCTTCGTCAATACGAATGATTTTATATCTGGTTTCCTGCACCTTTTTGTCCTCTCTTGTCTGGTATTATTTGTTTATATTTTATTGAGTGCAAATATATATGTCAATGACTTTTCTTGCTTTCCTATTCGCATAAACCTATCCTTTTTTATAAATAACCTTCCGCAACGCCGGTCCGCAATACTCATGTGGAATAAGCTTAAATCCTTGTTTTATATAAAACTGTTCTTTGTCTGGCTCAGATATAAGTTGTACACTAACACGACTTCCAACACACATATTTTTCTCAATATGTTCCAAAAGCATATGTATAATTGTACTTCCAATTCCCATTCTTTGATATTCAGGCTTAACAACAATATCCATAATCATAAAATAAATACCATCACCGACAACTCTCCCCATTCCAATGGCAACTGTGTTATCAAAAACGGTAACTGTATAATATGAATTTTTCAAAGCAATTTCAGCCTGTTCCTTGCTCCAATTATTCCACTTAACTGACTTTCTTAATATGTAATATGTTTCATAATCAAGTTGATTTTCTTTAAATGTATAGTTCATATTGTCGTCCTCCCCATAAAATTATAATACACTAAACTCCACCTTTGTTTTTTTAAGCATTTGATTTTTATATTCAAGAACAAACGCATTGGCATTCACCTCACAGCCAAGTTTTTCATACTCATTTGTAAATGTGTGAATATGTTCCTGTGCATCATGGCTCGCTGTTCCAACAAAAAGGACTCTCGGATTTTGTTTCTTCGATAATTTAATTGCATACTTATTTAATGGTCTGGTTGTTAATAAATTTCCACCGGATATTGCTACAATCCTTCCCATAATCATCCCCCTCTCACTTCTTACCTTCGTGTGTACCCTGTCACCTTAACACTATAATCACAGTCCAAATATTCAAGCATCTTATTGTTACTTAAATCCAAACTGCTAATGCTATTATCATAACACTCCAAATACGTCAATGCAGTATTTTTGCTTACATCCAGTGTACTTAGGTTATTGCCATCGCACTTCAAGCGTTGCAAACCTGTATCGCTAGCAATATCCAAACTTGATAACTTGTTTTTGTCACATTGCAAAACTGTCAATTTGGGATTTACGCCCATAACTAAGGTGTTCATATTATTTGATGAACACGCCAATGATTCCAAGTCCGCATTTTTGCTGGCATCCAATTCGCTAATTTTATTAAAAATACAACTTAAGGTTATTAACCCGGTATTACTACTCACATCCAAACTTTCTATTTCATTTCTATCGCAGAATAAATTCAACAACTTCGTATTTTTGCTTACATCTAAACTGTTCAGCTTATTATTTTGACAGTCTAAAGTCGTTAGATTTCTATTGTTTGTTACATTTAAATCACTTAATTTGTTATCGTAACAATACAACGTATCCAACTTTGGATTATGGCTGACATTTAAACTGCTTAATTGATTGTTATTGCATTTGAGCACCTGTAGTTCCGCATTATTGCTGATATCCAGGTACGTTAATTTACACCCCTGGCAATCTAACTCTGTCAAGGCATCATTCCCACTCACATCAATTCTATCCAGTTCACTTCCTCCACAGGTCAAAGAAGTCAATGCCGGTAATTCCTCAAAATGAAGCACGCCTGACAAATCGCAATACCACCAATTAATACGGCTCAATCTGCCTTTTTCATCCCATCCGTAGGAACTGTCATCCAAATTGGTTGAAACTTTTGCGCCACTTTCCTTTTGTTCATTAATTATCTTTTTCAAGGCTGTTACATCATCCGCATTCTTTTCCACCTTTATCGTCGGCGTTGGTGTTGGAGCCTTTGTGTCATTTGTTGGTGTTGCCGGCTTTGATGTTGCTGGTTTTGATGTTGCCTTCAAAACAGTTGTCTTCGGTGTCGCGGTAGAATTTTTTGCTGATTTTTTCTTTACCGTAATTTTGCAGATATATTTCTTACCTGCTACTTTCGCTGTGATATTTGCTTTTCCTGCTTTTTTCGCAGTTACAACTCCCTTTTTATTGACTGTTGCAACTTTTTTCTTGTTACTGCTCCATGTGACTTTTTTACCTTTTGGCGCATTCTTTACTTTTATGGTTACTTTTTTTCCAACTACTAACGTTACTGACTTTTTGCTAATTTTTATCTTCTTTTTTGCCGCCTGTACGTTACTTGCCGGACTGATAAGCATTGTCATCACAAGGCATATCATAAGTAAAATCATCGTAGGTTTTTGTAAATTTCTCATTTGGGAGTTCCTCCATCATTTGTATTATTTTTATGTTTCCAACATATCATATCCAAAATATAATGTAAATAAAAACTAGAAAATATTATATGAATTCAACTACTAGTCAAAACCATCAATTGATAGCAAACTTCCATCATAAAACTTAGTAATTGCATCCTTAAGCCCATCAAAAGCATCATAATAATTTGAAATAATTGCCCGAAAGTTTTTCTTTGCTATAATACCATCATAATCATGTGCTAATAAATTTCTTGTTTTTAGCATTTTTAGCCATATATCATCACTAATTAATCCATTTGTAAATGCTGATTGCAAAACTTCTCTTGGAGAACCAATAGCAAAATCTGTTATTTCCAGCTGTTTAACCAAAATATCCTTCATAACTTTCCAAGCCAAGTCAAATGTCAGTATATAATTCCGAATAGTCCCCTCTAAAACAAACTCCGCTGTCGGGTCTGCAAACTTACTCTTCTCTAAATTTCTAAGACTTCTGCAAAATGAACGGTAACGATTAAAATATTTTTCTTCCATGTAACTCCATCCTCCAATAAATACTCAGCCGTATCCCTTCAAATTATTTTTCATCCACTCATATATTGTCTGCCTGTCTTTAAGTGTTATTTTTGAGTTTTTGTTTCTGTCATAATGATGTCCAAATTCCTCATCCACATATTGATTACCATTAATTACAATTGGATTTTTAAATCTTGGTCTGACATGTAAATGCAAATGAGGGTTTGCTGGAGATTCTTTGTAAAAACTGTTCATCAAACAACTCCAATTGCACATCGTTGCGCCAAGAACTGATTTAAAACAACTTTCCATGCACTTTACAACACATCTCAAATCAAGCCATTCCTTATCCGTAAGCTCTGATAGAGAACCACAATGTCTTTTTAAAACCAAAACGCATCGCCCAACATAATCTTGTTCATCTGCTAAATAAGCAGACCAAAAATCAGTGGTAAACAGTAAATACTCCTTTTTCTTTTCTGTCAAATTACACCAGTCACATTCTTCCCCATCCAAAACCGTCTCCTCTAATGCCATGATGTCTCCTCTCTCTTAAAATGGTGTTCTTCGTCACTTCAACGGAAAACAAAGATCAATTTCCATGTACCCATCTTCTTACAAAATATATTCCATTTGTCTCTCTTTTGTTTTCAGTCCCATTTTCTCATAAAATTTTTCTGCCGATGTATTTCCGGCCCACACATTGAGCGTTACCTCATAACAGCCAAGGCGCTTTGCCTCCTCTTTCACATATTCAAATAAAAGCTCTCCGATATGCTGGCCTCTGGTTTTCGCATCCACGCACAAATCATCAATAAAAAGCGCCGTAAACGGTATCATATTCTCTGAAAACGGCTGTTTCCTCAATTGACAAAATGCATAGCCAAGGCAATCATCCTTTTCATCCACCGCCACATAAATTGGCTTTGTATCGTCCTTTATCATTTCTGCCAGCTCATCTTTTGTATATTTTGTTGTCCCCGGAATAAAAATATCAGGGCGTATGTCCGCATGGATTTGAAGTACCTGTCCTAATAATTCCATCACTCGTTCGATATCTTTTTCTTTTGCCCTTCTAATATTCATTCCTGCTAACCTCCATTTTTTATATCCACATTGTAACATAGGATATCCTTTCAAACCAGTTTTTTCTCACTGCGGCATCTATTTATTTCCAGTAAATTATTGTAATTTTTATTTAAGTATACTATGAGATTCCTACGGGAAATTCAACGAAAATAGAAAGCCGTGAAGGGCAGCAAATGAAAAAATATAAAGTACGTTTCAAATCTTACAATGGTTTTTGCTAAAAAACAAGTCCCCTTCAGAGGGCTCGTTCTCTGAAGGGGACTTGTTGAATGATTATCCTTCAATTGCGATATAATTTTTACCAGCAACTGCTTTGTCTGTCTTTTTCGGAATCTTCAATTGCAAGATACCATTTTCATACTTCGCCGAAATCTCATCCTGGGTAATTCCCTCACCGATGTAAAAGCTTCGGCTCATGCTGCCGGCATAACGTTCTTTACGAATGTACTTACCGGTCTTTTTATCTTTTTCATCTTTGTCCAAACCTTTTGCTGCCGAAATGGTAATATAACCATCATTCAGTTCAGCGGTTACTTCATCTTTCTTGAAGCCAGGCAGATCAATGTCAACCTCATACGCATCATCTGTCTCGCGGACATCTGTCTTCATCATGTTCTTTGCATGTTTTCCATAAAGAGGATCTTTCGCCGGAAACATAGTCTTCTCAAATTCCTTACCAAATGGAAAATCATCCATCCAATCATCAAACAAACTCTCTCCAAAAATACTAGGTCTTAACATAAGTCATTTCTCCTTTCCTTCTTGTAACAAGTGTCGGAAATATGGGTTCCTGCAAAACACCATAGGCACTTAGACTTTTGTATTATTAGCACCATCAGAGAAATCTGAAGTGTCGATTGTTAAATTTCGATTCGGATCCGGGTTCCTTTTCGTAACCCCTTTCCTTATCGTTAACTATGTTATACCGCTAATTGTTAGCACTGTCAATAGATGAGTGCTAATTTTTTTGTGTTTTTTTTGTGTCCTCTTATAAATGCCGAAATTTCGTTGTGCTCACATTACATTACTTTCAAAGTAACCGATCTCTTGCAATATAGCATCTAGTATTTTTGCATTTTTAATCGAAAAATCAGCTGTCACAACAGGGGTCTCGCCTTCGATTATGCATCTTCCCAGCTGCTCTATTTCTAATTGATAATTATGTGGGCAGTATACATTTCGAATCTGCTCTTTTCCTTCAATAATCAACGTATAGGAAGCATTTCCCTCTTGGTTAAATTTCGTATCGGATTTGATGTCGCCTTTTGTTCCGTGAATATACAATCTATCATAACGATGCGGCTTATCTTTTTCAAAAATCATCCCGCATGTTATCGATGCACGTACATCATTTTCATAATTTAACAATGCAGCTGTATATATATCAACGCCATTTTCATCATACTGTGCCATTGCTTTTACCCGGGATGGCATATCTTCCAAAAGTTTTAACAGCATACTTGTATTATAACAGCCAAGATCATAAACTGCACCCCCATAATTTTCTTTGTGCAGACGAATGTTGCTCTTATCATAATATGAAGTCAAAAACTGAGATTCAATATAACGGATTTCTCCAATTGTTCCTTCTTCAATTTCTTTTTTAAGTGCTGTAACAAAAGGACTGTGAAGGTAGGCATATGCTTCCATTAAAAATACCCCCTTCTCTTTTGCTGCCTCAAAAAGTTCTACTGTTTGTTTGGGTGTCGGCGCCAATGGTTTTTCGCACAGCACATGCTTTCCTGCTGCAATAGCCTTTTTTACCCATTCATAATGAAGATTATTTGGAAGCGGAATATAAACTGCCTGCACTTTGGGGTCTGACAAAAGTGCTTCATACCCTTCGTATGCTTTTTCAAACCCAAACATATCTTTATAATCTTCTGCTTTTTTCAAGCTGCGCCCTGCAATTCCATACCGTTCACAATTTTCTGCCTTCTGCATTCCCGGTATGCTGCAATCTCTGGCAATTCCTGCTGTTCCTAAAACTCCCCATCTTATCTTTTCCATTTTTTTCCTCCTTGGCATTTCAATCCTGCTTTTTTCAGCCATTTTCGATAGCTTTTCATTTTTCCGGGCGGCACATAAACCGATGCTTTTCTCGGAATTCCACGAAAAGCATTCTTCCCAATATTCTTTTTCTTGAGATACATAAAGTATCTTGATTCATAGGCAGCTCCTTTATTCCCACGTCTTCCACACATCCGGCTGATATCCCAGTGTCGCCTGTCTGCCATTGCGAACGATCGGAATTTTTAAAATCTGCGGATTTTCAAGTATCTTATCCAATTTATCCTCTTCCGCAATATACGTCACCAATGCAAGAGCATCCCGGTCCTTACATTCTTTGTTAATCATGCCTTCCAGTCCGCCATTGACGGCTGCCACCGATCGGAATTCGCCTTTGCTTAGTGTCTTTTCCCGCAGATCAATGTATTGAAACCGGATTCCCCGTTCCTTGAAAAAACGCTGTGCTTTTTTGTGTCATTGTCTTTTTTACTGCCAAAGATTTGGATGTTCATACCTACCTCCTATATCGGATTATTTCACGATAACAATAACTGTCTTCGTTATTCCATAACACTTTACTTTTATTTTTGTCCGCCCCTTCTTCATGCCTTTTAGCATTCCCTTTTTGGTAACTGCTGCAATCTTTTTATTCGCGGAAGCAAATACAACTTTCGTTGTTGGACGGACTTTAACAATAATACGAGCCTTTTTCCCTTTTTTGACCTTTATCATCTTTTTCGCCACTTTAAATGTTGGTTTCTTTACAACAATCCTGCACGTGCTCTGATAACCATCTGCACTCGCAGTAATCAAAGCAGTTCCTGCTTTTTTTGCTGTTACCCGGCCATTTTCATCTACAGCTGCCACTTTTTCATTGTCAGATGTATATTTCACTACACTTTCTGTATCAGCACTAAGCTGTATGATTTTTTTCCCTTTTGTATACAATGTGACAGATGTCTTGTTCAATGTAAATGCCCGCGGTTCACTAGTTGGCGGCAATGGTGTTACCGTTGGTAGCGTTGGAAGTATTACAGGTGTGGCATCGGGTGTTGAGCTTGGTACTTCTGTCGCAGCCGGAGTTGGAACCGTCGGCGTTGGGGTCGGCACCTGCGTTGGTGTTGTTGTCGGCGCTACGGTTGGCGTTGGCGTTGGCACCTGCGTTGGCGTTACAGTTGGCGTCGGTGTTGGGATCATGGTTGGGGCCGGCGTCGGCACCTGCGTTGGTGTTGTTGTTGGCGCTACGGTTGGCGTTGCCGTCGGCGTTGGGGTCATGGTTGGGGTTACTGTCGGAATCGGCTGTTGCGCGCCCACCAAAAGCACTCGCGATATACTCTTGCCGGTTTTCGAATGGGTCAGCGTCAATGTCAGTTCACCCTTACAGTTCTCCCAGTCGTATATACATACAATCACCTGATTATATTGGCTTTGCCCCTCGTTAATACACTCCTCATCCCAACTGCAGAAAGCCGCTTCCTCTAAATCAACCGCTTCCCCGTTTTCCTTCGTCAATGCCAAATCGTAATCATAAAAAAGTTCCTCAAACGTTGGCTTATAAACTGTACCATCTGCCTTTTTAAATTCAACCGGATAATAATATTCTTTTCCCTGCTGACTGATCACAGATTTTTTATCTGCATCTCCAATCCAATAAAAGTCATCTGCGTCCTCATTTTCCAGTTTTCCAATAATCCAGGAATATATTTCTTCGGTTTTCTTTTTATTTAATTGAAAATTTGTATACTGCGTGCCCTCAATTGTAAAATTCCCACTCGAAGAGGCCTTTGCCTGTATGTAACAATGATTCTCCACAAATCTCGCCATATATTCTGAGCCATTTACGTTTAATTTTGTTAGACCATAGACTTCTCCTTTTATCTCAAGTGTAGTATCATTTCCAACCAAAACGGAGCCACATGTTTGATCCTCGCCGGATACCGTTACGCCGGTAAAATTGTTTGCAACACTCGGATTCGTTGACATTTGTCTGAGATCAAGCACCGCATTTTTCTCGCAAAAGACGTTATTTACGTTAAAATCCGCCTCCTTAGGAAGCGTGATCCGCGACTTTTCTGCCATCGTGAGATTATTGATACCGGAAAATGACAAGGTATCAATATGAGCCCCCGCTTTCACATTGACATTCAACTCACCTATCAGATCCGTCTTGTCAAAATCCGTTACATTACTATCTTTTCCCAGTGTAACATTTACATTTCCTGTCAATGTATGACCATCGGCACCCGCTGCATGAATCTCCGTGTCTACCAATTTGGAATCCAGTTCTATATCCACTTTGTCTTGTTCGGAATCGCGATAATAATCTCCTGCATAAATTGCAGCTATCTTAGTCTGGGATATGGGATTGACCACTTTAATCGTTGTGTGGCTTCCCATCTTTCCTTCCTCTCCCTGGTACGCGCCACCGCTGATCAATGGCCTCACATCGTCCTGCAATGTACTGGTTCCTACTCTCGTATCTACCGCATCCAACACCAGCGTATGTCCCGCCGCATAAATTGTTGTCCCACGTGCATTCCCTGCCTGCGGCACCATTTGCAGCCACATATCACGAAACGTAACATCCGCTCCCAGCTGAATCATACTGCGTATTTTCAAACCTGCTGACGTATCTGAACCAACAATCGTGATATCTTTATCAATAAATAATGGTTTCGGAGATCCATCTTCGCACGCCTCGTATTTGGTGTAGGAGACTTCACCCACAAGTACAAGTGTCTGTCCCGTCTGAATCTGCTTCAAGGCCGTACGTATATTTTGATACGGTCTTTGAGCGGTTCCGTCACCTTCCGTAAGACTGCCTTCTCCATTTTCCACATAAACCTTAACTTCATCTGCTGCATCCGCCGCCTTAATGCCCATTGGAGCAGCTTGGTTCATAATTAACGCTAAAATCAATAATAATACACTTAATTTTTTTCTCATATCACACTTCCTTTTCTGGGGTTATAAGTTTACTTTGCTTCAATGTATCAATAAGACTTCCCACCTTGATTTTGGTATCAAGTTCTTCCTGTATTTCTCGTTTGAGTGCCTCTTGCGGCGTTTCTCCCGGCTCAATTTTTCCACCGGGGAATTCCCAGCCGCCTTTCATATCTCCGTACCCTCTTTGGGTAGCCAAAAGTATTTCTTTTCCTTGTTCATCGACAACTTCTATAACCGCCGCCACTACACGTATCGTCTTCATATCGTACCTCTATTCATTTACAAAATACTGATAAATATCTTCTCTCACCGGATGACTCATTTGAAGTTGAAAATTCATAATGGGAAGAAATCTTCCTTTGTCATCATACATTGTACTCTTTGCAATATCTTCTTTTTTGTGATACTTCACTATATCTTCGAATTTCTTCCCTGTCCGTCATTTCTCCGCTATACTCCTTATCAATCATTTTCAAAAAATGATAATAATTTCCTGCGTATTGAATCAAAATGAATCGTACTTGCACCGGGAATAACGCGGCTGCCTTCCCTCAAATATCTTCAGATATTATCTTTATTGTAACTTCTGTCTCCGAATAGTGCAATTGGAATCATGAAATTATTTTTATAATTTCCAATAAAATCGAGAATTACAACATATTCCTTCCCCTCTGCTTTTCGGAGGCCACGCCCCAACTGCTGAATAAATACGATCGGCGATTGAGTTGGGCGAAGCATAATTACTTGATTTACTTCAACAATATCGGTTCCTTCCGAAAAAATATCAACGGTAATCAAATAATCAAGGTAGTCATCGTCTTCCGACTGCACATCCATCGTCAAGCGTTCAATCGCACGTGCTATTTTGCGTTTTTTGTTTCGGCACTTAAAACTTTATACAAAGGAGCTGCCTTTTTCAATATTTATTTTTCCGAAAGTTTTTTTACGCTAACCTCACTGCAAAGATTCCACTTTGTTTTTTCGGATTCTCCTTAAAAATACGCAACCTAACAAACATGCTGCAAATTCTGTAATCGGAAATGCCCACCAAATAAGTGACACCCCAGCCTGCCCATTTTTTACTAAAATAGAAAAAATTTCTGCTAATGGTAAAATAATAATCATCTGCCTGAGAAGTGAAATAACAAGCGATTCCATTCCCCCATCTAACGCCTGATAAATTCCCTGATATGCAACATTAATTCCCGCAAAAAGAAAACTGATGGAAATAATTCTCATGGCTCCGACAAAATACTCTCTGGATGAACCGGCGTTAAACAAGGCAGCAAATTGTCCCGAAAAAACTTCTGTAATAAAAATCCCTAAAATCATCAAGCCAATCGTAAAAATAATACCATATTTCATTCCGTCCTGAATTCTTTTTTTACTTCGCATTCCATAAGCAAATGCAAGAATCGGCGTAATCGCATCCCTCAAGCCAAAAGCAAGGAACAAAACAAATTGCTGCACTTTATAGAAAAGCCCATATGCAGTCTGTGCAGAAGCATCAAATTTCAATATCAGATTCATCACATATACCATAATGGACATAAGTGCCTGTGCAATAATCGCCGGAAGACCGATTGCATAAATTTCTTTTATAATTTTACCATCCGGCTTCATATACTTGAATCCATGTTCAAATTCTTTATTTAATTTGATATGAAAAACAAACAGCAGTACAGCCGAAGCAATCTGTCCAATTACCGTTGCATAAGCGGCTCCCTCCACACCCATTTTCGGAACTGGTCCAATACCATAAATCATAATCGGGTCAAGAATGATATTGATTACCGCACCTGCCACCTGACCAATCGTAGAATACAGTGAGCGCCCCGTCGCCTGCAGTAATTTTTCAAACAAGGAAAAGAAAACAATTCCAAAAGAAAGTACGCAGCAGATTTTAAGGTAACTGGTTCCCATAGAAAGCACTTCCGGATTCGCTGTCTGTGATGAAATATATGCATTCACCCCAACAATTCCAAACAAAAAACAAATCACATAAATAATCACACCCAGAAACAAACTGTTTCCTGCAACCATTGCCGCCTTTTTAGAATCTCCCTGTCCAAGCGTTCTTGCAAGAAGCGCATTCGTTCCCACTCCGGTTCCAATTGCAATTGCAACCATAAGCATCTGCACCGGAAACACAAGTGTAAGAGCATTCAGCGCAGCCTCGCTCCCCTCCTTCATATTGCCAACAAAAGCACTGTCCACGATATTATAAACCGCCTGCAATGCCATCGATAAAATCATTGGAATCCCCATTTGAATCATAAGTTTATAAACCGGCATTTCCCTCATTTTGTTATTTTCAGTCATGTGAATCCTCCTTTTTTCTGCAAAAAAATAGAGCAGCAAAACTGGATTTACGCAATTTTGCTACTCGTTCAATAAAGTATTATATTTGTAATTTTTTTAATTGTCAAATGTTTTTTTCTGATTATTCCTTCAAAAGAATCTCCTTAATCTGCTCAAGATTTTCAGCAAAATAAATTTCCTGCTGCCTCTCCTCGGTTGATAAATCTTTCTCAATCATATGCCGAAGTAAATCCCTTAAACTGTCATAATAACCGTTAAGATTATAAAGAATACACGGAGCATCCAAGTGTCCTAACGACACTTTCGACATAATTTCCGCGATTTCTTCCAATGTACCAGTGCCGCCAGGAAATGCAATAAATGCATCTCCCAGTTCAATCATCTTCGCCTTTCGTTCTGACATATCCTTTGTCACAATTAGATTTGTAACATCTTCGTACAAAAAACCTGCATCAATAAAAAACTGTGGTTCCACACCGGTAACCTTCCCCCCTGCACGCAGCACACTTTCTGCAATCTCACCCATCAGCCCGGATTTAGAGCCTCCGTAAACAAGCGAATTTCCACTTTCTCCAATCCATGTACCAAGTTCTCTCACTGCATTAGCAAGTGTATTATCGTTCCCTTTGCTGGCTCCAAGATATACGGTAATATTCATAACCTCTCCTTTCGCATAAGGCATCAATCCTTTAAACATCCGATTGGTACTATAAAGATACCATCTTCTCTTTTGTATGCAAACTCGCCTACACCTATAATTATCATTAAAAATGACGGTGCCAGCATTTTGGAAGTGTCAATTTTGTTAGATAACGCCTTTAAATTAGCTGCTCCCTCCTCAATAAGTTTTTGACCACCTAATTTTATTTCAGCCAATCCATATCGACCATTTTTAAGATGAATTACCGTGTCACATTCCAATCCTGATTTGTCTCTATAATGCAAGACACTGCCACCTATTTTTTCTGCATAAACGCGAAGATCCCTAACACACAATGTTTCAAATAACAATCCCATGGTATTTAAATCATTTATTAAGTCCTGCGGTCCAGCCCCCAACGCAGATACTGCAATTGAGGGATCCACAAAATATCTTGTATCCGATGAACGAATGGATGTTTTGGATCTTAAATTGGGATTCCAAGCTGGCATATCTTCAATCACAAAAATCTTTTTCAATGCATTTAAATATGACGCAATAGTATCCTCATTTAATGATTCTGTATCATTTGATACAATATCATTTTTCAACATTGTATTTGCAATTTGTGCACCTTGATTTCTTGCCAAAGACCTCAACAATCTCTTTACTCTTTCAGGATTTTTGCTCACGCCATCTGCCCTATTAATATCTGATTTTATAACAGCCTCATAATAATCCTCTGCTTGTGCTAATGCAATCTTTTCTCTCATTCCAACAGCATGAGGCCATCCCCCTCTGCAAATCAAAAATGCCAATTTATCTATATTTAAATTATTTTCTCCTTCTAGGCTGTCTGGTTTATCAAATAAATCTTTCAAACTCACTTGTCCCGTGGAATCGGCTGATTCGTATAATGACATCGGTCTCATTGTCAGCCATGTAAAACGTCCCGTCCCCGAATGTGTTATATCCTTTGAATCTACCGGCACTGCTGAGCCAGTCAGAATAAATTGCCCCTCCTCACCTCTTGTATCCACCTCGTACCTTGTAGCGTCCCACAGTTTTGGAGCAATTTGCCATTCATCAATCAATCTTGGAGTGTCACCTTTTAATAACCTTTCTGGAGCAATCTCAGACATCTGAATATTCGTTTCCCGTTTGCTCGGCTCATCCATTCTTAAGACACTACGAGCAATCTGCATTGCCGTCGTCGTTTTTCCGCACCATTTGGGTCCTTCAATAACAACTGCTCCTTTCGCCTCAAGCTTATCTTTTAATATTTCATCCACAATACGTGGTTTATATTCTCTCATAATTAGCCACCTCCAATAAAATTATATCATTTTTCGGCGTTTTGGCAATTTATTTTTCGGCGTTTTGGCATTTTATTTTTCGGCGTTTTGGCATTTTTCGCTATTGTATTTCCTCAAGTAAGTCATCTTCGGTAATCTCACGTATCACTTTACAAGGGGAACCTGCTGCAATCACTCCTGCAGGAATATCTTTTGTCACTACACTGCCTGCTCCAATAACACTTCCATCACCAATTGAAACACCGCCTACAACCGTCACATTGGCACCGAGCCACACATTTTCTCCAAGCGTTATCGGCGCACTTGTCAACATGCGGTTTCTCTGAGACGGATGAATCGCATGTCCGGAACACGCCAGACATACACCGGGAGCAATAAACGCACCCGCTCCTATGTTGATTGGTGAAGTATCTAACATCACCACGTTGTAATTGATAACTGCAAGTCCATGAAAATGAATATTAAATCCATAATCGCACTTAAAACCATCACCCGGAAATGCAAGCTTATTGTAAGTTCCAAACAACTGCCGCATAATACTTTCTTTTTCTTCCTGAGCATTATCCCCCAAAGAATTCAATTGCTTCAACAAATCACTTGCTCTCTCCTTCAATTCCTTTGGATTATCAAATGGATTACAATAATATGGCTCCATCGATGTCATTCTCTCCATTGTCTGATTCACATATTCGTCTTTTTCTTTACTATTCATCGTCTAAATCCTCCGAATTTTTATATCTATATTCTGCCATAGTTACACCTCATCATGCATCATGCATTCTAACGCCCTTGATGAAGCTAATGTATCTTCTCCCATTTTTAAAATATCCTCTCGATTTACCCACTTATAATCAACAGTTTCTCCTTCTTGCAAGACAATAGAATTTTTATCACATTTGGTAACACATAAGTATTCCACAAAAAGCGAATGGTGCCCATCATGAACAACCCTTTTTAACTCTTTTAAGTCTGAACAAACAATTCCTGTCTCTTCTCTTAACTCTCTAATTGCACATTCTAACGGCGATTCTCCCTGTAATGCCGAGCCACCCGCTGTCAATTCCCATTTCCCACCAAATTGTTTCTTATAATCCCTCTGCATGAGTAAATATGTACCATCCGTATGTTTCACAATAATTTCCCCTACCAAATGATACACCCCATCTGGAATAACTTCTCCTCTTATAAGCGAACCATCGGCAATCTTATTAAAATATTTATCGTATGCATCCCATTTTTCAATCATAAATACCCTCTCCTTCTGTATAACTAAACTACACCTGATTCCCCCTCATTTTACCACAACATCAAACCTCATGAAAGTAACAAATGCAACGCTTTCGGCAAATTGTAGTTTACATGCCGATACCCCTGCGTGTTTGATAAGCGAAAGCGGCACAAGAGGTGCAAATTTATTTGAGACATTTTACGGAACTTCCAAAAAACCACCACCTATGCTATACTAATCTCAAGATGTTTTGGACGATTTTACAAGTAAAAAGGAGGTATTTCATGAACCAGAAAAACATCATTTCCAAACTCACTCTGGAAGAAAAAATAGCGATGATTCATGCCGCCGGACTTTTTCGTTCCGGTGCAGTGAAACGACTTAATATTCCTTCGCTTGTTATGTCGGATGGACCAAGCGGAGTTCGTCAGGAATTTGAAAATGACAGTTGGACACCAATTGATGATACAACGGATTTTGTAAGCTGGCTGCCGAGTAATACGTGTCTTTGCACCACGTGGAATCCTAACCTTGCCCGTAAATTTGGCAAAGTGTTAGGGGATGAGGCACGCGGACGAGGAAAAGATGTCATTCTAGCACCCGGCATCAACATCAAACGGACTCCTCTGTGTGGAAGAAACTTTGAATATATGAGCGAGGATCCACATCTTACCGGACGTATAGCAGCCCCTTTGGTGCAAGGAATCCAGTCACAGGATGTAGCTGCTTGTGTGAAACATTTTGCCCTGAATAATCAGGAGTGTGACCGATTAAGTGTCGATACCAAAGTCGATGACAAAACACTTTTTGAATTATATCTGCCGGCATTTTATGATGCATTAATGGAAGGTGGCTCGTATAGTGTGATGGGTGCCTACAATAAATATGACGGCGAATTTTGCTGTGAAAATGCAACGCTTTTAAAAAAGATTCTGCGTGATTTATGGCACTATGATGGGGTTACAATTTCTGACTGGGGCGGCGTACACAACACGGAAAAAACCGCTCTAAACGGGGTTGATATGGAAATGTCCGTCACACCGGATTTTGACGATTATAAGTTAGCAAATCCACTTCTTGAAAAAGTAAAATCCGGAAAAATCGACGAATCCGTAATTGACGAGCGGATTGAGCGGATTTTAACAATGATGGAGCGGATTAAGCTCGGTGACAAAACTAGAAATAAAGGCTGCACAAACACAAAAGACCATCAGCAGACCATTCAGCAGATTGCGGAAGAAGGAATTGTCCTGTTAAAAAATGACACGGCACATCTCCCGCTTTCCAAGGAAACAAAGAAAATTCTTGTCCTCGGCGATAACGCCAAAAGAACACATGCTGCCGGCGGTGGAAGTGCGGAAATCAAAGCACTTTATGATATTTCGCCACTGCTTGGCATGCGTATGGTGCTCGGCGGTGATGCACAGATTGACTGGCTGCCGGGTTATTACGTGGATAACGAAAAACATGTAGCCGGTGAAGTCGACTGGCAGGCAGAAAGTCTGGATGTAGATTATACAACAGACCGCGGAAAAGAACAATTTGACAAAGAAATCCGCCCGATACGTGAGAAGTATCTGAAAGAGGCACTGGATGCCTGCCCGTCCTACGATGAAGTCATCTTTATCGGTGGATTAAACCACGCTTACGATGTGGAAGGATTTGACCGCCCGGACATGACACTTCCATATGGACAAAACGAAGTGATTGAGGCTTTGACAGAAAAATGTAAAAATCTCACCGTGGTACTGATCAACGGCGGTCCGGTTGAAATGCCATGGATTAATAAAGCAAACTCACTGATTCAGACAAGCTACTGTGGCATGCATGGCGGACTTGCTTTAGCACGGATTCTATTTGGCGAGGTAAATCCATCCGGACACTTGGCGGAAACCTATCCGGTTCGCCTTTGTGATACACCGACCGAAAAATTCAAATCCTATCCGGGTACAGTGGATAATTCCGGTCAACGTCATGTGGAATACACAGAAAAGTTAATGGTTGGCTACCGCTATTATGAAACCGAGGAAATTCCGGTTCTCTTCCCATTTGGATACGGTCTTAGCTACACAACCTTTGATTTGCATGATTTTTCTGTTGAGAAAACCGACGATGAAACTGTTTGCTGCCACTGCCGGATTACGAACACCGGAAACAGAGCAGGTGCACAAACCATACAGCTCTATGTCGGCATCCCGGAAGAAGGGCAGCCAAAAAAACAATTGAGGGCATTTAAAAAGGTGGCACTCGCCCCACAGGAAACAAAACATGTTTCCCTCTGCCTAGAAAAAAAGGACTTTGCCACCTATAACTGTAAAAATCAAACCTTTGTGATAAACGAAGGTACCTATTCCTTATGGATTGGTACTTCGGTAAAAGATATTTTCTTTCAATCCGAAGTCACCCTTTCCCAGAGCGGAATGGTAAAATAATCAACCGTTTCCGTTATCCAAAGTGCGCCCTGTCTGGTTTCGCCGGTGAAATAATTTTTCCACTGTCCCTGTGGAAGGTAATACGTCACTTCACCGGTCTCGTCCATGACAGGAGCCACCAGATAGCGGTCACCAAGCCAAAGTCATACCTCGGGTTGCAATTTCACGATGTGGCGCCAAAAAGGTCAATTCATGTTCTGTTTTATGCCCTTTCCTTTCTTACTTTTTCTTCTGCCTTGCCACAACATTTTTCATCATTTCCACCTTCGCTTTCTCCTGCGGACTCATGTTTCTAGTCAGAATTTCAAGCAAAACTTTCGATTCCTCCGGTGAAAAAGATAAATTATGATTTTTCAGCTTTGTCGTTGCCGCCATCAAAAGCGGTGCCGCATCTTTCATGCTTTTACCCTGCATATTCTCAGCCAGTTCCTTCATAACCTGCAATTTTACCGGATGCATTGTTTTAAAAATGTCATACTCGTCAAACATCGATGTGCTCATTTTCTTCTTCCTCTCCCTCATTTTCCGCTTGTTCGGGCTGTTCCACAGAAGCTGCCTGCATCATTTCCATCATAGAAGAAATCATTTCAAAATCCTTTTGACTCTCCTCCGGCATAAGCATCTTTAACATTTCAAATGGATTTTCCGTGCCTTCTGCCCCCGATGCCTCATTTGCTTTCTGCATTTCACGCATCATGCGAAACAAATCCATCATATGGCGCATCTGAAAAAAGGACATCACAGAATCCATCATCTTCCGCTCTCTGCCGCAGGTCAAAGGATGAATTGCCTGAAGCAATCCCTCTACATCAATGAGTTCTCCCTCCGATACATCAAAAAATGGGATTGCCACTTTTAATACCTGTACACTTCTTGTATTATGCATTCGGCTATCCCATTTCATCATCTCAGACCCCGCCTTCAAACAAACGAACTACATTTCCTGTATATCCTATGCGCAAGACGCGAAGCCTATTCCTTTTTTCTATGGTCTGATTAATATTTCAGACGATCCGGCGTAATTCCAGTCAAAACATGTTCTAAATATTTTTCAGCCAGATATTTTGCCATCGGCAGATTCTGGTCTAAATAATTGCCACACGCCTCCGGTGCTGCACCCGGAATCTCGCCCTCAAAATGACAGACAAACTCAAACATTTCACGAAGCAGTGAGATAATATCTTCCGATTCATAGTCACCGGCAAGCAAAAGATAAAAACCGGTACGGCATCCCATCGGACCAAAATAAATAATCTTATCGCTCCATTCTTCATGATTCCGCAAAAAGGTTGCCCCCAGATGCTCTAACGTATGAATCTCAGCCGTATTCATCACCGGCTCAAAATTCGGTCTTGTCATACGAATATCAAATGTTGTTACCACATCATGTCCGGTACTGTCTTTTCTGCTTACATAAACTCCCGGCAGAAGTCTTTTGTGGTCCACGGTAAAACTCTTAATTGTTTCCATTGCAAAATGCCTCCTTTGCTGCAATTACTCATAATAAACGTCTATTCGTTTGCTTGGAATCAACTGCTTCATCAAATGTAAAACACGGCTTGCCGCCCTGCCATCATCGATGGAATTATATTTTTTCTTGAACTTTTCATACCTCTGTGCATAAACCGAATAATCATACGAGTGGATATCCTCAATCAACTCATCCGTCGTTGTTGAAATCGGTCCCGGCATCTCTTTGCTGTAACTGAAATAAAATCCACGAAGTTCATTTTTGTATTTATAAAAATCGTAAGCAAAGAAAAACATCGGACGGTTCAAAATACTATAATCAAACATTACGGAAGAATAATCCGTAATTAGTATATCGGACACCAAAAACAACTCTGCAATATCGCGGCTCTGGTCAAAATGATAAATAAATCCCTCATACGGCGACCAGTCAATCGCATCCATAATCAGATAATGGTATTTGACAATCATAATGTACTCATCGCCCAGTTCTTTTTGCAGTTTTTCAAAAGAAATCTGTGGACGGAACTCGTATTTATCATCTTCCGAAAATTCGTCATCTCGCCAGGTTGGCGCATACAAAATAATCTTTTTATCCTCCGGAAGTCCCAGTTTTCTCTTAAAACTTCGGATTCCCTCTGTCGTATTCTCCCGGAACAATATATCATTTCTCGGATATCCGTATTCTAACATTTCTCGGTGGAAATCAAATGCCCGTCGAAATGTCTCCGAGGAAAACGGATTTTGGGATATCAAAAAATCCCATGTATGAACGTTTTTCGTAAAATGTTCTTTGTAGGAATCAATGTCGCTCTCACCCACCATAAATACATCTTCCATATCCAGTGCCAGTTTTTTGAGCGGTGTTCCGTGCCATGTCTGAATATAATAGGTTCCCTTGCGGCGCAGCAAAAACTCCGGCTGTCTCGTATCAAACACCCAAACTTTCGCCGTCGCCATGTAGTACAGATAGCGCAGACGCCCATAGCGGACCTGTCTGCTCATCCCCGGAATATTATACTTTTCATTCTCGTAAAACCAAATACAATCCCAATTCAAATCATATCCGTTTGCCATGAGATATTCGTAAATGTGTTTCGGATTTCCGGAATAACTTTTTCCAAGGCTGCTGTCAAAAACAATGCGATTTTGTTTTACCGGGCACAGATTGCACATTAAGTAATAAAACAAAACGACAATCTGTTTTACCAAATGATAAATTCCTTTACGCACGTTGTTCCTCCTTGTAGCTTACTTACTGCTCCGTATCCAATGTACCGTTTTCACGCTCGCCAAACACTTTTTCAATCACGCGCTCAGAAGCATGTCCATCATCCACGCTGCAAAATCTCTCGTAAAATTCTTCGTAGCGCTCTTTGTAAGTTTCCTCAATCGCATCCATATGATGCAAAGCATCGACAACGGCATCGTTGGTGCGGAGAATCGGACCCGGAAGTTCTTTCTCCATATCCATATACATGCCTCGGATTTCATCTGCATACTCATCAAAATCATATGCGTAGAACAAAATCGGACGCTTTAAGTTTGCAAAGTCAAAGAATACAGAAGAATAATCGGTAATACAAATATCCGATGCCAGATACAGACGAGACACATCTTCGTACTGGCTTCCGTTATAAACAAATCCTTCGTACTCGGTCAAGTCCAAAATATCGGCAATGTAGTAATGTGTACGCAAAAGTACAACACTGTCCTCACCAAATTCTTTTTGCAGTCTGCCTAAATCAAGAGCCAGCGTAAACTTATATTTACCACGGTCATAGAACTGGTTATCACGCCAGGTTGGCGCATACAAAATTACTCGTTTTCCTTCCGGAATACCAAGTTCTTTCTTCACTTCGGCAGCAATTTCTTCTTTGTTATCCGCATATAGAATATCATTTCTCGGATAACCATATTCCAAAATCTTATCTCTGTCATAAACAAATGCACGCTCAAACACATCCGTTGAAAAACGGTTGGCAGAAATCAAATAATTCCACTCGCGGCCGTGCTTATAAAACAGTGTCTTATGATTCTGGCTTGCAGATGTAATATCATCCATATCAAATGCCAGTTTCTTAAGCGGTGTACCATGCCATGTTTCCAGGAAAACAACACCCGGACGCTTTTTATTCCAAGCAGGCTGACGCACGTTAAAAATACGATATCCACAACGGGATGCGTAATACACATAACGAAGACTATTCATCTTTACTCTCGTATGTTTTCCGGTTTTTGCAAGTGCTTCGGATTTGTTATTTAATACCCAAATATAACGGTACTTGTCCCCTCTGGTCTTTTGCAGATACTCATACAGGTATTTCGGGCTGTCGGAGTAACTCTTTCCGAAGAAACTCTCGATAAATACCCAGTCATGACGCAATGGCATTTTCTTGAAAATGTGGCGTTCCAGCACACGATACCACTGAATACGGCTTCCAATCAAACCTTTTTTCTTTTTGCGCCACTTATTGAATTTCATAACCGGTTTTGCCATACGCAATTTTCCCTTGCGGGTAATTGACAACTGCAAACGCTGGAATATACCATACTCTTTAATTACGTTTTTCCATTCCGGCATATTTGCCATTGCTTTCGCAAACTTCGGCGCATTTTCTCTCAAAATTCGTGCCGGATACTTACGCCAGAAGAAATTCATCAAATAATGGTCCAGTGCAAAACGAAGGTCTTTATCTTCCGGTTTAATAATATGCAGACATTTATCATAGGCATCCAAAAATTCACCACTGCGGTGTCCACGCTTTTTCTGGCAGAGTGCCGGCAGATGAATCTGGTCGTTGCGGTGACGCCAGATATACAGACTGTCACCATCAACCCACATTTTACCTGATGCCAGTTTCAACAATTTCACGCAAAACGTCATATCACTGTAAAAACGTGTCGTTGTATCAAACGAAAGTTCATGCTCCATCACAAAATCCCTGCGGATTAAAAAGTGCTGCACCGAATACATTTCCACAAAACGGTCGCGGATCGTCTGTCCTTCCAACGGTTTTACGCCCTCAATAAAGGTTTCCTGTTTTGCTTTTTCAAAATCAAAATTCACCGGTTTAAACCAAGAACTGTATTTATTACCGGTTGTCATAACTGCCTGTTTCTCTTCTGCCAAATCAAGCAGCCGTTTCAGTGCTCCATCCATCAGGTAATCGTCACAGTCAATGAAATAAACGTACTCTCCTGTCGCTTTCTCTAAACCGATGTTACGGCAGAAAGAAACGCCAAACGGATATACCTGCCCGATTTTTTCTTCATACTCATCAAGCAAATCTTCCTCACTCGGATGCAGTTCTTTATCTGTGTAGAGGCTGATGGAATCTCCTTTTTTCTCCATTTCCCTGGCCTGCTCGCGGCGGCGTTCTGCGCTATCTAAGCGTTTCTCCACTCTCTCGTGGATTTTCTGCTCGCGCCACGCTGCTGCCGTCTCCTCATTAGCCCGAATGACGTCTTCCGGCAATTCATCCATTGCCAAAAATACTTTGACGTGCGGATTCTCTTTTACGGAATCCGGCACTTCATGACCGTCTTTATCATTGACAACAATAATTTCTAAGTCTTCTATCTTTTGTTCTTCAATACTCTGAACACATTCTTCCAAATATGCCTGTCCCTTGAAATAAGGAATTATGACACTTACCTTAGGCATTTTTTGCACCTCCAAATCATTTGCAATTACTTATTTTACAACGAAATTCAAAATACGTCCCGGTACATAAATTTCTTTTACAATCTGTTTGCCGGCAAGCTTATCAGCAATTGCTTCCCGTCCGGCAGCCAACGCATCTTCTTTCGCTGCATCAATGGCAATTTTAACGGTCGCACGTACTTTACCGTTGACCTGTACACCAATTTCCTGTACAGCCTCTACCGTTTTTGCCTCATCAAATTCCGGCCAGCTTGTCTGGAACAAATAACCACCGTAATTTTTCTCAGCCCACAATTCCTCTGTAATATGTGGTGCAACCGGATTCAAAAGTACAAGAAGCGTCTTAAACTCATCTCTTGTAACGGAACCTTTTTTGTAGAAGTCATTAATCAATGCCATCATGGCAGCAATTGCTGTGTTGTACTTCAAGGTCTCAAAATCATTACTTACTTTCTTAATCGTCTGATGCATTTTTGTCTCTAAGTCAGCAGAATAGCCTTCTTCATCTGTCACCATATCTTTTAACTTCCATACACGCTCTAAGAAACGGCGGCAGCCTTTTACTCCATCTTCTGACCAGGCAGCAGCGGCATCAAACGTACCAATAAACATTTCATAGGTGCGGAGTGTATCAGCACCGTATACATTTACAATATCATCCGGGTTTACAACATTACCGCGGGATTTACTCATCTTCTCGCCATTTTCACCGAGAATCATACCATGGGATGTTCTCTTCTGATATGGCTCTTTGGTTGGTACTACGCCCTGGTCATATAAGAACTTATGCCAGAAACGGGAATACAAAAGGTGAAGGGTCGTATGCTCCATACCACCATTGTACCAGTCAACCGGCAGCCAGTAGTTCAACGCCTCTTTGCTGGCAAGTGCCTCATCATTTGTTGGGTCAATATAACGCAGGAAGTACCACGAAGAACCAGCCCACTGAGGCATTGTATCTGTCTCACGCTCTGCTTTTCCGCCACAGCATGGACAAGTTGTCTCAACCAATTTATACTGGCCTGCATCTACACCTTTGAAATAGAAGGTTGTTACTCCTGTAATCTCATTTCCAACTGCAACATAATCACCTGTAGTGCTGTCTAATTTGTAAAGGGTAAATCCTGCACCCTCAAGAGGAGCATTGTTACCGTCTACCTTATTTGCAATTAAATTATATGTAAATACAATAACTTTATCTTCCGGAGTTACACCTGTGCCATCCCCATAAGGATTGTTGCTGTATTCCAGTTTGGATACGTTGGTGTTTCCACCTTCACCGATTACTGCATTTTCATTCAGTTTTGCGGTGTAATTTACAACTACTTTACTTCCAGCTTTTACTGCTTTGATATTCTTTAAATCTGCAAAACGAACTTCAAAAGTGCAGCTATCATC
>ENA-OPWC01000243-OPWC01000243.1-human-gut-metagenome-genome-assembly--contig:-NODE-243-length-49111-cov-4.232979_pt1 | contig 49111 bp, 46 predicted proteins | sample MGYA00241504_ERZ502000 | MGnify/ENA primary metagenome ERZ502000 (study PRJEB25962, sample SAMEA2042005) | human gut metagenome | biome: human gut; feature: human-associated habitat; material: faeces...
TGTTCCTGCCATAAACATAAAAGCCTGCCACCTTGTAATGGGAACTGTCCCTGAGACGAAGCTTCAGCGCCACACTCTCCTCGTCGGTGCCATAGATAAGGATACGGGTGTTCTTCTTGTTCACCCAGTCCAGCAATAGATCGTACGTGATGATGAGTGAAACACGAAAGACTGTCAGCGCAACCAGGGTCAGAAGACCGTCGAGAAGAAGGCAGGAAAAACGGTATTTATCGAACGCGGACGTTTCGGGGATAACCCAGAAAGAAACGGCAAGCAGGCAGACAGACTTGAACAATACGGCACACATGACACGCCAGAGCTCACGGGCCTGGGAAAAACGGATCGTGTTACGATACGTGTGGAACAACAAAGAGCCGACAACACTACCCAGCAAAGAAACGAGAACAAACTGACAAAAAACCCAGTCACTCACAGGTATATGTGCCATATAATGAATGACAGCATAAGCGATCAATGAACATACTACTGATATTGTCGTATCAATACCCAAAATAATCCAATAACTCAAATAGTTCTTACGAGCGTATTGAGCTATCCCCCTTAATGTCTTTTCCATTATAGTATAAACGATAAATTGTGTATCAGAGATACAAAGAAATATAATCAGATACTAAAATCAAGATTTCACCGATTCTACATAACCGATAGGCATATCCACACATGCACAGCCTAACAGATTCAGTCGCACGGCAATCTTAGTCTTACCATCTACATTGACCAGTTCACCCACCAGTCCGGTCAGAGGTCCCTTGATGACACGTACTTTTTCACCACGCGCCAAAGGGGAGCTGTTCATGCAAACAGCTTCTTCGGAATAATCAAGCATAAAACGGAAACGAGCCATCTGCTCATCGGGAATCACTGCCGGTGTGCTCTCACCCCGCATCACCATGTAGCGACTAACTGTAGAAAAACTAAGGACTTCCATACGCTCTTTCGGATCAACATGGACAAATACCATCATAGGAAGAAGAACGGCCTCTACTTTTTTACGCCGGTCGCTCCATTGATGAATCTCCTGTTGGACAGGAACAAAATTTTCAATCCCCATTTTGTCCAAACGCTCGGCAACTTTCTTCTCATGATGCATACGCACCATAGCTACATACCAGCGTTTAGAGTGTGCTACGCCTTCCCCTGTCCCATTACTAGGCCCAGCATTTACTGATTTTTGGCTTGTTAAAATCATGTTTTTTTACCCCATATACATCCGTTACTTTTTAGGTAACGGATAAAATGCATCAGAACATACTCTATAACGAAAACGGAAAGAATACAAGTATAAGGAGGGGACAACCGGAAATTTGCTTGATGTTCAGCAAAATGAATTTAAAATCGGACAATAAAAAGTATAGGGCATGAAAATGAGTTCTTTTCATGCTCCGGGATTTTCTTATACTAAAATTTAAATAAAACGAAAAAAAATGTAGAATTGCTTGTTTGCTATTTATGTTTTTGGCTATCTTTGCAACAAATTTTACATCCGTTACCTAAAAAGTAATGGATATAGTTTATCACTGATTAACAGTTGATTATCTTTAATTACCCTTTCACATTACAATTTCTGATGTAAGATAAATTTCCTTTATTCACTTCTGTCCTTTCTTCCAGTCCGAAGCCTTTCAAATAAGTCTGTGTGGTTTTTATGGACTTATGTCCCAACGCCTCGCTAATCATTTCGATGGACACTCCCCGATACTTGGCAATAGTAGCCCACGAATGGCGTAATGTATAAGAGGTGACCGGAGATTTCAGATGCAACGCCCTCGCCAGCTCCTTCAGGCTGTTGTTAAACCAGCGAAGGGCAGACTGATATTCCCGGTAAGCCTTTTCATCCTTCCGTGACTTATCACCACAAAGAATATCAAGCAAATAATCCGGACAACCGGGTTGGGACTTCCGAACGCTCCGAAGTCGGTCGATCTTCACCATAGCACTATCCAACACTTCTACACTCATCGGCGTTTTCGTCTTGATACGATTATAGCGAAGTATATTATTTTCAAGAGCCGATTTTTCCAAATGTGCCAGATCGGCAAACGACATTCCACAAAGTTGGAACAGCAGGGAAGCAATGTCCTGAATGCGACGCAAACGTTCCGATCGGGGATCGTCAAACAAAAGCCTATGCAGTTCGGCAGCAGTCAAAGCCCTCTTCTGACAAACATCGATTCCCGTATAAGCCTCATGAAACAACCGCGGCACAAAAGGGGCATTACCCGCTTCCACCCCACGATTGTAAATGCTACGAAGCATACGCATATACGTAGAAATCGTATTAAGCTTCAATCCATTCTCGTAAAGATACTGCCCGTAAAGCCGCAGGCTCTCACGGGTGATTTGCCTGAACGACACATTACACGTACCACAAAACACACTGAAAGAAAAAAGAGCATTCTTATAGACATGCGCTGTAGAATATCTGCCTTCTTCACGTAAACGATCGATGTAGAGCTCGCCACACCGACTAAAACCTTTTTTGTTCGTCATTTGCACCATTAGTTATTTGATTATTATACCATTATTGGCAAGCAACAAAAGAACGAATCTTTTCGAAGATAGATCGCACTCTACAGAGAAAAAAGATATAATGTATTTTAATACATTCTTTATTTATTATATATATTAGTTGCCGGATGGGGTGCCGGAACGCAAAAAACGTGCGTCCGGATTCCCCTTCCTACAAGGCGTTTGAGAGATTTTCAAGGGGTGCCGCGAGGGGTGCCGCTAAATATGGCCCCGAAAACCCCTCCCACGTATGGCATAAAGCCCCTCCGGGCGTGAGCCGAAAACATCACTTTGAACCGGAATGAACCGCACAATTGCCCGGTTCAAATAAACGGTATACCTTTGAGCCGAATTAATAATATTCAGTTATGAACAAATCAATAGCAGAAATGCTGAAAAAGGGCTACATCCTCTTCCCTAAAGTCTTATTCGAGGAACAAATGAAGATGACTAAAAACGCAACGGGCAGTTTCGAAGCGTTCATCTTGGTATTAACCCATGTCAATTACAGCACTGTGACGTGTCGTGTCAACGGTCAGACCTTCGAATGCCGGAGGGGAGAATCGGTGATCTCCCTCACCCATTGGGCGAAAGTGTTCGGATGGAAACTCAGCCGCACACGCCGTTTCTTCGATAGGATGTACGAAGAAGGGATCATTGAAAGAGTGGTCAATCCGTACATCACGCACATCCGTATCCCCGACTATGACTTGCTGATCGGACAGAGACGCCGTGAGGCGGCACGTGAAGAAACGGGTGGTGTCACCTTCGAGGTTTTCTGGGAGAAATATCACGAGGTAACCCAGAAACAAAGGGTCAATATCGGCCGTGCCAGACGGGAATGGAAGAAACTTTCTCCCCGCGAACGCAGTATGAGCATACGGCAGATTGACGAGTATTACGATCATCTGACGGATACGAAATACTGTATGCAGGCAAGCACTTATCTGTCGGACAAAGCGTTTCTGGATGAATATGATTATTGAAACGATTCATGGATGACATTGTAAATCCGCAGGACGCCGAGCTCGAGGAAATCGTACTCGGCGCCTGCCTTATAGAGAGCAAGGCGATCACATTGGTTGCCGGAATATTGCGCCCGGAAGTGTTCTACATTGAGAAGAACCGTGAAATCTATGCCGCCCTGCAGAGTATGTACCGTGCAGGGCAGGTCATAGACCTTATGACTGTAAAGGAAGAACTCACACGAAGGGGCAAACTCGACTTCATCGGAGGTCCTTATGCACTGGTAAGCATTACCACACGCGTAGCGTCCAGCGCACATCTGGAGTACCATGCCCGTATCCTGCAACAGAAGTATATCCGCCGTGAAGCGATCTTGGGATTCCATAAACTGCTGGCACAGGCTGCCGACGAGACAACGGACATAGCCGACACGCTGGCGGATGCGCATACCCTTCTCGACCAATTGGAAAAGGAATGCGGGATGTCCGAACATCTCCGTTCCATGCTGCAATTGATGGAGGATACTGTGGAACTGATAGAGACACGTGTCGCCTCGAACAAGAACGGAGTTACCGGCTTGCCGACGGGATTCAACGAGCTGAACCGCCTGACGTGCGGCTGGCAACCGGGCGACCTGATAATCATCGCCGCCCGTCCGTCGGTGGGAAAGACGGCTTTTGCGCTGCATCTGGCACGTGCCGCCGCTTCCGCCGGTTATCACATTGCCGTGTACAGTCTCGAAATGCAAGGGGAACGCTTGGGAGACCGTTGGCTGCTGGCGGCTACGAAGGAGGTTTCTCCCGCCCACTTGCTGAGCGGGGCGCTTACTCCGTCCGAACTCCGGGAGGTCCATGAGGCATCGACGGAGCTGTCGCGCCTCCCTATTTACATCGACGATAATCCGTCGGTGAGCATGGATTATGTCCGCACATCCGCCAAACTGCTACAAAGTAAGGGAGATTGCGATTGTCTTTTCATCGACTATCTGCAACTCTGCGACATGAAGAGCGACCAGCACAACCGTAACCGCGAACAGGAGGTGGCTCAAGCGAGCCGGAAAGCGAAAATGATAGCTAAAGAGTTGCATATCCCCGTGATACTTCTCAGCCAGTTGAACCGTAACGTGGAGGGACATCCCGACGGCCGTCCCGCTCTGAGCGACCTTCGTGAGAGCGGGGCTATCGAACAGGACGCCGACCTCGTACTGATGCTTTCCCGTCCCAGCCTGTCCGGTCGTGAGACAGACCGTAGAAGCGGTTACCCGACTGAAGGATTGGGAGTAATCGATATTGCCAAACATCGTAACGGACCTACCGGTGAGATTTACTTCCGCCACGACAAGAGTATGACGAAGCTGGTGGATTACGAGCCCGACTTGGAATGGATGAAGAAAAATACCACCCGTTAGGTGTCGGCCAGCCGGGAAATCGACTATGCGCAAACGACCGTATCTTTGTGTCTGATCGAGCGGTTGCCTGCATGAAATCAACCGTATTTATCTAACAAATCGACCGCTCCTTTCAAGTGAAAAGAGCGGTCGTATCGTTCGGGAAGTACCGTTGTCTTATCCGGAAGAAGCAGTCGTTTTATTCTGAAAATGCAGTCAATTGATGTCCGGATGTCCCTTTGCCGGTACATATCCATCCGGCTCGCCCAGATAGCGCGCGATCAGGCGTACTTCCCGTGCGCTGAACATTTTCAGTTTGGGATGAAAATCTCCCGTTGCGAGCTCTTCCATCAGAGGGGTACAGTTGCGCATCCAGCGGCGGAGTTTCGCCACAGACACATGATCGCTCAGCTTGGGGAAATACATCTTCGCCAACTCATTCTTATCGTAACATCTCACACGAAATTTTTCTTCTTCCATTTTCTATTGAGTTATTCTTTGGTTAATGCCATAAAGGTACTCTTTTTTATGCAATGAAGCAAATGTTCAGTCAAAAACAATAACCATCGTTCAGTGTCGTTCGGTGTCGTCCACTCCCCCTTTCGGATGTGGTATCTTTGCAGTGTAATCGATTACAGAACAATTAAAAATTATCAATTAAAAAATTAAGTTTATGGCACAGAAGTATGTAGTGGTAGAGCGTAAGAATCCGTTGAAACCACAAGAAGCAGCTAAGTTTTATGCGATGGCACGCAGCAACCGCAGAGTGGATACGGACGAGGTAATCAGCCGTGTGTCGGAGCGTTCCTCTTATTCTATCGGTGAGTTGAAGGGTTGCATTACGGAGTTTTTGCTGGAGATGAAGAATCAGTTGGCGTTGGGTAATATTGTCCTTCTGGGCGATATGGGCAGTTTCCGTGTAACGATTGCCACCGGCAATGCAACGGAAACAGCAGAGAAATTTAAGGCGGCCACCTGTATCAAGACCTCGCGTGTCCGCTTCCGTCCGGGCAATATGTTGCTGGATATGTGTAAGGCGATGAAGTATACGCTGGTCAAGAAAGGGGAAAGCGATGAAGCGGTTGTCCCCCGATCCGGACGGGAAGCCGGATGGCGGAAACGGTGGCAGTGGAAACCCGGACGACGGCAATAATGGAGAAGCTCCGGATCCGGCAGAATAAGATCTAGGATGTTTGGTGGTATTAATTTAAAAATTCAAGAATTATGAAAAAGTCTATTTGGAAACAAATTTTACAGATCATTATTACAGTAGCTACTTCAATCGTATCTGCTCTGGGTGTAACGTCTTGTATGGGACATATCTAAACGGCCGGATCGAATGAAAGAGTTGAAAGAGTTCTCGTTGAAGGAGGAATATGTGCCGCGCAGCATTCTGTATATCGTTGTGCATTGCAGTGCTACCCGTGCGAATATTCCCTTCACGGAGGAGCAGTTGCTCCAATGCCATCTGAAACGTGGCTTCAAATGTATCGGGTATCATTTTTATGTGACGAAGGATGGCGCGCTGCATCACACCCGCCCAATGAGTGAGATTGGCGCACACGCGCTCGGATTCAACCTGCACAGTTTATCGATTTGCTATGAAGGTGGACTGGATGAATTGGGTAAGCCGACGGATACCAGAACCGCTTCGCAAAAAGAAACGCTCCGCCGGGTATTGGGTGAGTTGAAAGGACTGTATCCCGAAGCTAAGATTGTAGGGCATTATCAGTTGAGCGCGAATGTTCATAAAGCGTGCCCATGCTTCGATGCGAGGAAAGAGTATGAAGATTTGTAGGAATAGCGGTTCCTCTTAAAATAAGAGGTATGTGGATAATAAAGGCGGTTCGGATGGATGAACCGCCTTTTTATTTTGTATAAACTGATATTTTTTCGTATTTTTGTTCCATCGATTATGAACCGAATCATTCAACTGATATATGTATACACCTCCTTTCACCATATCTGCTCATGCCATTAATCTGATTGCGGAAATATCCGGACAGATAGAACGTTATGCCATCCGTTTGGAACAGAGTGATGCGATGAAATTGCGAAAAGCTAATCGGATAAGAACAATTCACAGTTCGTTGGCCATAGAAGGAAATACTTTATCCGAAGATGAAGTGAAGGATATCATAGAAGGCAAGACTGTTATAGCGCCACTACGCCAGATTCAAGAGGTAAAGAATGCGATAAAGACGTATGAGTTATATAGCAGCTTGAATCCATTCAGTGTAGACGATTTATTAAAAGCACATGGTACGATGATGATGGCGCTTACCGATGATGCAGGCAGATTCCGACGTGGTGGCGTTGGTGTATTCTCTGAGAAAGGATTGGTCCATATGGCGCCTCCTGCCAATAGAGTTCCGGAATTGATAATCAATTTGTTCGAATGGCTTAAAGAGGCAAAAGATCATTTGCTCATTCGCAGTTGTGTATTCCATTATGAATTTGAGTTTATACATCCATTTAGTGATGGTAATGGAAGAACCGGCAGATTATGGCAATCACTCATATTAGGGAAATTACACCCTCTATTTGAACATCTCCCTGTGGAAAATATGGTGTATGCCAACCAAGAGGCTTATTATAACGCTATTCAAGCCAGCACAGCAGCAGCCAATTCCGGACCTTTCATTGACTTTATGCTGCAAGAGATTCTGGATGCTTTAAAAAATCATCAAGGAAGTCCCCTGCCCCAGAGCGAATACTCTGAAGTTCGGGATAAAGTTCGGGTTAAATTCGGGATAAGTTCGGGACAAATTATTGAGTTGATTCGTCATAACTCAAACATAACACTTGACGAAATAGCTGACACTCTTTCTGTGACACGTCGTGCTATTGAAAAGAAAATCAAGGAACTTCGTGACGCAGGTTATATAAGGCGTGAAGGGAGTAATAAATCAGGGTGTTGGGTGATTATCGAATGAAATTGGTAGCAAGTTTCTTTTTTCTCCATTCCCGATACAACAATCCGGGAAGTGTATATACAATCCATCCGCAGCGTTTCAACTGTTTCTTAGGTTCACTAAAGATACGATAGACAAATTCAAGATGCATCTTAACCATCCAATGGGGAGCACGCTTCACGTCTGTCCCGCTATAAAACTTAAAGGCGGCTCCGACGGCAATCATCACTCCCCTTTTCAGATAAGGCTTCAGACGGCTCATGAATATCTCCTGTTTCGGAGCACCCAGAGCCACCCAGATGATGTCCGCACCATCTTCATCTATCATCCGTGCAATTCCGGGATAATCGAAGTCTTCTACATTACAAAACGGAAGTTCATAAAAAGTCATCCCATTGATACGTTCGTCAATCTGTGAAAGATGATAGCTAAGCCCTTGCAAAGTGCCCTGTGAAGTTCCCATGAAAAACATCCGGTACTTTTTCTGCCGGATGATGTCCATAAAGATTTCACTTCCGCAATACTGTTTCCGCTCAATTCCATAGAGCCAGCGCAGATAAAGCGGCACATAACTGCTGTCGCAAATAGAGAACATACTGCCGTTCACCACTTCCAGATAGTCCGGCTTCCTGTTGGCCGTGTTCAGTATAACCCCGTCCGCCACACAGATGTAGCCGGGAGAGGAAGTTTGCAGTTGGCGGTCGATGGAAAAGAAAACGCTTTGTTTGTCAAATTCGTAGTTGATGTTGAAGTATTGTTCCATAAAAAATATTATTAAATATATTTCAGGATAATGCTTTTTCCTAAATATCTAGGAAATAACAACATTAAAAATTCACCTATAACAATTGACGATATTAATGAAATCGTAAAAACAGTAATATCATACCCAAAATTATCTGCTCCAAAAAGATATCGGGCTATAGGTCTAGCAATTTCAAATAAAGGAAGATGTAAGGCAAATAGGCATAAAGTACGGGAACCTAAATAAGTCAGAATTCGATCTGTCATTTTCATTTTATTATACAGCAGAGCAAATAAACATATCGTAAAAACAATACCTGTAACTGCGAGGAGTAAAGTATAAAACTCTAGAGCTATACCAGTAAGATATCCCTTCCCTATAAATAATATTATAAATAAAATGAATGAAATTGCAAAACAGATCATATCAATACTCTTATTTGAGGTAGCCTTTTTTGTGTTATTATAAAATGCATACCAGCAATATCCCAAATGAATAAACAGTAAACCTTGCATTGCTCTTCCAATAAAACAAGGTTGCAATATATTATTCTCTTTCAAGATATAGTGCAATACATTTATAAGCAGACAAATTAAAATAATAAGTAAATCATTCTGAAAATATCTTCTTATGATATAATATAGTAAAGACATCCAGAATAATGCATATAAAAACCATAAAGGAGTATTTATTATTTCATTGTTTATCGGAAATATCCCCTCTAGCATAAATAATGTTTCCAGACTAAATCTTCCTGTTAAGGCTAATAATATCATATAATAGAGACAGCTTAATAAAAAGAATATAAAATAAGGAATAAGTAATTGGCGTACTTTCTTCTTCACAAAATCCTTAGAACTCATCTTCCAATTAAAAAAACATCCCGACAGAAAAAAGAATAAAGGCATATGAAAAGAATATATTTCGTTAAATAGGAATTGGCTAGAATGTCCCCAAATCACTAATATAATTCCCCAACCTTTCAACACATCAATAAAAAAATCCCTTTCTTTCATATTTTTATGACCAAAAATGATTCACTTTGAATATTTTAAACAGCCATTCTTTTATTTGCGCCAAAACCAACGATGAAATAAATACCAAAGGAACAATCACAAAAAAGAACATTCCGAATTGAGACTGGTTGATAAAATAATGTTCCTTAAACCACGGATAATAAAATCAAGAATCTTGAGTCCTGATTTGAATAATGAAAGATCCTCATGCAAATAATATTTTCTAAAAACAAGGGTCAATATTGAAAAGAAAACGTAGGCAATCAGCACCTTCCATATTCCCCGATAGTATTTTTTCTCTGATACTTTATTTGTATTCAGGTATCCGGTCAGCATAATGAATAATGGAACTCCCGTTTGAAACAAAGGGATAATCCCTGCTTGTAGGAACAAGGATAAGCCTTCAAAATTAGTAGAGCGAAACGGAGTATGTAAGACAAAAAAGTGTCCGGCTATTACAAATAAGATTGCCAGACTTCTAATAATATCAAGACCAAGAATACGTAGTTTGGCACGCTTTTTGTCCCCCCCCTCAAAGTTACAGAGGTTTGTGTTTTCATTTTCATTATTCATTGATTTATTAGGGATTTTATTTTAAGTTCTTCCACTTAATTATAAATGTATTCACATCATTGTCTTCTGCCCATCCACTCTTTTCTGATTCTTCAATTTCTTTTTCAAATTCTTCGTCAGAAAAACAATAAGGCAATGGAGTATTACGCAAATTATCCCATTCGTGTATATCCATTGGCAAAAGCTCACTAATATCTAAATCTAAGGGCATATTATCCATAAAGTATCTTAGTAAACAATTCATCCCATTTCCTATAAACGACTTCCGATGAGTATTCTTTCCGGAGCTTTTCATAGGCTTTACGTCCAAGTTCCTCTGTTAATACAGGTTGATTCCACAAAGTCAGGACTTGTTTTTCCAAGTCATTCAGATTATTCGGTTTAAACAATCGTCCGATAGCATTCTCTCCTTTGCCTATAATTTCAGTAAATCCACCATGATCGGGACCGACACAAGGTTTGCCAAACTGTGCCGCCTCCAAAATAGCCATAGGAAAACCCTCATAACATCTACTCGGTATCACCACCAGACGGGCGTTCTTTATAAAAGATTCTAACTCCTTCCCCTTCAAATACCCCATTAATCGCACGTTCTCAGGGAAAGCGATATTAGTATCTTCTCTCTTTGCCCCTGCTAAACAGAATTGAATTTCCGGATGTTTGCGAGCTGTTTCCACCAACAAGTCATATCCCTTTTCGTAACTTAACCTGCCGATATATGCTATGTAGCTTCCCAATGCTGCTTCATACCCCGATGGTGCATCTATCGAATTGGGAATCACAACTATTTTGTTTTTATCAAATCCGGCTTCCATCAGTTTCTCTCTCTGAAACTCCGTAATACAAGCAAATGTATTTACATTATCTTTATATGCCCCCGTCCAGCGAGCGTATACATTTCGTAACGTATATCCCACAGATTTGAGATAGGAATGCTCACAGTTATATCGGATACAGCTCCACTCATTTCTCTTTTTTAGACAAACCTCACAAGGCTTGCCATTACGCATAAATAGCCCCGTCGGACAAATTAAACGGAAATTGTGAACCGTCATTACTACCGGTACTTTCGCCTTCTTACATTCAAATAAAGCGGCAGGGCTAATGAAAGGGTAGAGATTGTGTACATTCACAACATCCGGCTTTTCCCGTTCCAATATCTCCCGCAAGCCCTTCACCCCTGATGGGGAATAAATGCCACAAAGGAAACCTTTTATCTTTCCGGATAAGCTCTCACGACTCCTTTCTGTGGTTAAGCGATAGAAACACACTTCGTGTCCATGCTCACGGAACATTGAAGCCATTTTATCAACCACAGCCTCTTCACCGCTATATTTACCGTAGTTGTTGTGGACGAGAAGAATTTTCATCTCTATTGACCAATACAGTAATAATCAAAGCCTAATTGCCTCAATTCTTTGCCATCATAAATGTTTCGTCCATCTATAATAACAGACCGGTTCATAGACTTTTGTAACACTCCCCAGCTCGGTAAACGGAAAGGTTTCCATTCCGTCAACAGTAGTAAAGCGTCAGCATTCAACACCGCATCGTACATATCGACAGCATACTCCACATCATTCCCTATACGCCGATGACATTCATCCATTGCTACCGGATCATACACACGTATTTTGCAACCTGCATCTTTCAACAGACGGATAATTACTAAAGACGTAGCTTCCCGCATATCATCCGTTTCGGGTTTAAAGGCTAATCCCCAGATAGCAATCGTCTTTCCTTTCAACGCACCTCCATAATATTTCTCAAGCTTATGAAAAAGGAGTTCTTTCTGGTGCTCATTCACTTCTTCCACAGCTTTTAGCACCTTCATTACATAGCCTTTCTTTTCTGCTGTTTTCACCAACGCTTTCACATCTTTCGGGAAACATGAACCTCCATAGCCACAACCTGGATAAAGAAACTTGCTTCCTATACGGCTATCGCTTCCAATGCCCTTTCGTACCATGTTGACATCCGCACCTACCAATTCGCAAAGATTAGCAATATCATTCATAAAACTGATACGAGTGGCAAGCATTGAATTGGCCGCATACTTTATCATTTCCGCTGATGGAATATCCGTAAAAATAACCCGAAAATTATTCAACAAGAATGGACGGTACAATTTAGTCATCAGCTCCTTCGAACGTTCAGAATCGACTCCTACCACTACACGATCGGGACTCATAAAATCTTTAATAGCTGCCCCCTCTTTCAGAAACTCGGGGTTGGAAGCCACATCAAACGGAATCTGCACTCCCCGTTTATCCAGTTCTTCTTGAATGACCGCTCTTACTTTCTGTGCCGTTCCTACCGGAACGGTAGATTTTGTTACCAATACCAGGTATTTGTTCATGTTGCGTCCCACAGTCCGGGCTACTTCGAGTACATACGTCAAATCTGCACTGCCATCCTCATCCGGTGGAGTTCCTACGGCACTAAATACAAGTTCTACATCATCCAGACACGTAGTAATGTCTGTTGTAAACTTCAGTCTGCCTTCCCGATGGTTACGCAATACCATTTCTTCCAATCCGGGTTCATAGATGGGAATCTCCCCTTTCTTCAGCTTTTCTATTTTTTCATTATTAACATCAACGCACGTCACATTCACTCCCATCTCGGCAAAGCACGTGCCGGAAACCAAACCGACATAACCGGTTCCTACGATTGCTATATTCATGTTTTTATTTATTTAGACGATAGATATATTTTTCTCATTAACGGAAAGAGCGGTTTCAACAATTGCAGAACAATAGCAAATATCAACGGATAGCGGGCACTAAAAGTCAGCCATTTATTATTATTGGGTACATACGCTCTGTAATGACGGAGAATATAAACCATTTGAGAGAACGGAATCCGCCATAAATATCTCATAATATCATATTTATGCCTAAAAAGATGATGTGCCAAAATTGCATTAGAGCATTCTTTGTCGACTAGCATTTCTTCCATTGCAATCTTTTTTATCCTATCTGACAAACGGAATAAATCAATAATTTTCCCAACGTTGTTTCCTACTGCCGTAGTTTGACTATCAGAATAAGTATGCCCTACTACTATTAAAGGAACAAAAAACATACGTTGGGCAAGAATCGTGCACTTCATTACAAAATCTGCATCTTCAAAACGAATATTCTCTTCAAAACGTAAACAATGTTCGTTTAGGAAATCCCTCCGATACAAATAACACCACGGTACCCACGGAATTTCTTGAGATTGCAAAAACTCCCGTCCTTTCATCTCCTTTGTATCATTGTGCAGGTAGTGGCTTTTCTGACTTATTATACCATTGGTGAAGGCTTCAAAATCAAACATCACAATATCGACTCCCGTATTTATTTCCGCTATTCTCACTAATTGCAACAAACTACCAACTTTAAAGTAATCATCATGATCAAGAAATAAGATATATGTACCAATTGCTTTTTCAATACCTGTATTTCTCCCCCCCCCCTTGACGTTTATTAACATTATGACGGATAATTTTTAGATTTCCAGGCTGCATCCGATTTGCATAGTCTTCAATTACTTCAACAGTGGAATCAGAAGAACAATCGTCCACGCATATTACCTCAAATTGTTCCGGTGACATTCCTTGCGAATAAATACTGTCAAGACAAATATTTATCTCGTTACTTCCATTAAAGACAGGAATCACAATTGACAGCTGACATTTATTTGTTTCCATTTATTTATATATGTAACATTCTTCGTATTTTACTATATAGTCTTATCAATATGGAATGATACTTACGACATTGTCGCTCAATATCACTATTCGGTACAATATTCTTATCAAAAGAAAAATTATTACTAAGTTCTTTATCTATATTTACCTTAAATCGCGAATAAGTCTGTCTGCAATTTGTTGCATCCTCTCCAAAACCTTTATTGTCTATTTTAGAAAGAAAAGGATGAACAGAATATTTACCCAACTTAAATTGACTATAACAGAAACGTATTGCCCATGAACGGTTTCTTCCTTCCATATATCCTTTCAACATGGTAAACATATCACTGCCATTTTTATTGAATGCTTTCTGCATTTTCCTGTTTGAGCTCAATTCTTTCCAGTCCTTCATTTCCCAATCCACTTGTTCCCATCGGTCTTTCCAAGTGCCCCATCCCCACGAAGAAGAGCGACCGGACAAATAAACGTCTCCAATATATCCCATTGGACGTTTTATCTTCAACCCATACCCGCAAATAGAGAAAATCCGTGAATTATTCTGATAAAAATCAAGTGCCTGGTTCATGTATGACAGAAAATTTTCAGAACATATCAGATCATCTTCAAGAACAATCACTTTATGATATTGATTAATTACTGTGGTTACTCCTTCGATGATAGAACTTCCCAGTCCTTTATTTTTTTCTGCCACTGTGACATTTGAAGTTATTTTCCGAGCTATAGAGACAACTTCCTCCACTTTGGCACCTTCTCCTTCATTACGTGCTCCATCTACAAAAACATACTTTTCCGATTCTTCATAAAGCGTATTTCTTTCTAATGTTTCTTTAAGTTTTAATAAAGCTTCGGGACGGTTAAAGGCAAAAATTACAATAGGTGCAGGCATTTTTAAAAAGGTCTAATTTTAGTTGGCAATAAATCCAACAATATATATAGATAAAGTTTATAATTCAAGGGAGAGTATTTCAATCCTTTCAGAGCCTCATTCATACTCTTTCTTCTCATATTGAGCCGCATATAAATGGAACTACGCATTTTGTGCCAATGAGAAATATATTGTTTCATATAAGACGGATGATAAAGGTACCACAAGGAGGACAACTCATTTCCCACCAAGTCTTGTTCTGCCGGTATCCGCTTTGGCTTTTCCGAAACATTATACCCCTCCACGTGGAATATAGCCATTATTTTTCTGGAATATGCTATTTCATTATGAACAGCTAATCGTGCCCAAGTCAATAAATCTTCTCCAGATTTAATACCCACCGGGAAACCACCAATAGCTTGAATTGCTTCTTTTTTGACCATTATTGCAGAAGTCCATATCGGAGGATGTGAATTACTTGCCACCTCAAAATAATTGGTCAAAACTCCATCTTCCTCCTGAAACGGAAGTTTACGAATAATTGTACCTGAAACATTTCCATTACTATCTGAAAACTCATATCCGCAAGCAAACACACTGCATTGCAGATATTTCTGAAATAAATAGTATTGGGTTTCCAAATATTCCACTTTCCACTCATCATCCGCATCAAGGAAAGCGATTAAATCATATTTAGCTTCTTCAATGCCTTTATTGCGTGCAGCAGATACTCCCGCATTCTTTTGATGGACAATTCGAATACGAATGTCGTTCACTTTCTCTACTTCCTGTACACTGTTATCTGTACTACCATCATCTACTACTACAATTTCAAAATTTTGGAAAGTCTGCCGCAATACAGAATGTAGTGTATTTGCTATTTGTTTTTCTTTATTATAAAGAGGTATTACTACTGATATCATAAATCACATTCAAACAATTCTATAATTTTGTCACTAGCCACTTTTTGACCTTGAGGATTTAAATGGATAGGATCAAAGAATAATTCATATCGCTCTGAATACTCCGGATTCATATCCCAATAATAAATAAAAGGAGAACTCTTCGCTTTATCATGGAAATAGCTTATTATCTTTTCATATTGTTCTGGTTCATATTGATTTAATAAATTCGCAATAGGAGTATTCACCAATACCACTTTTATATTTTTTTCAACCAATAATTGCAAAGTTCGTTCAAAAGTTTCCATCAATTCCGGTTCAAAAGCTATATGCCTTTGTTGCCCTTTCGTTATCTGTTCTCTCAAATCCTCTACCTTTAAGAATCCACTTTTATAATTACTCCAATCATGCCGCCATCCCCTTATCGAACTATTAAGAAGTGCATCTGAATAGCGAGTGGAACAAAACAACTTGTGTAGCCAATAGTCGTATCGGTCTGTATTATCATAAATATATTGATCAATATTTTTTTCGTCCATAAAAGGATAAAATAATTTATAGGAATTGCTACTTAATCCTGTTCCTGTAAACATAAACTGGTCAACGCCATAAAGTACTATTTTCAAAGAATCACTATAAGGGGATTCAAGATATTGTTTCACCATCTGGTAACGGTCAGCTACATTAACACCTTCCCTACAATATTTTGAAATTCTACAATTCAATGCAGTTTCTAATTTTGCTTTATCAGTGGCTAACATTAGATGTGAATGCCCTATCAACAGCACTTCCGAATGCTGATTGAGACCAAAATAGCGATTCAAACCTTCATTTATAAATATTCCCAAACCCCTATCAACGGCAATAAACGCTATTATATACCAAAAACATAATAGAATTTTCTTCATTTGTATCAAAATTGGAAATAAACAAATTGTTCACTACTTACCCCAAACAGAGCAATACTCAATAATAGAATTATAACTTCATAATTGCTCTTCTCCTTACCTATTTCTTTATAAGACAAATACTCCCGCAAAATAAAAATAAGCAATAGAGCCATAGTCAACATAGTAGTAAACATAGAACTTCCCCAATAAAAAGGAGAGATTAAATTTGTACAGATATGCACAACCGTATTCCAAGCAGTACCACTATCTTCGATACGGAAGAATATCCAGGCAAATGTTATCATTATAAATACATACAAATGGTAAATAATATTCGGACGTTTAGGACCACAATAATACTCCAATAAATAGAGTAACGCATGAATCATTCCCCATAAAATGAAAGAATAGGTAGCTCCATGCCAAACTCCGCTTAAAAGAAAGACCGTAGAAATATTTAAGATCCAACGTGCTTTATTGACGCGATTTCCTCCCATCGATATATATACATATTCGGTAAACCAAGAGGTTAAAGAAATATGCCATCTTCTCCAAAATTCTTTAAAAGAATTGACGCAATAAGGAAAATTAAAGTTCTCCATCAATTTAATCCCCATCATCCGACCTGAACCAATTGCCATATCGGCATAACCACTGAAATCAGCATAAATCTGAAAACTGTAAAAAACAGCAGTTATAGCTAGCGTACTTCCAGTATGAGCCTCCGGATTACCGTAAATCATATTCACATATTCTGCAAGTCTGTCTGCAATAACAACTTTCTTGAAAAGCCCCCATATAAATAATTTTGCTCCTGCTATAATATTATCTTCATTAAATAATAGCTTCTCTCGCAATTGTGGTAACAGATTTCTTGCCCTTTCGATAGGACCGGAAAGTAATGTTGGGAAAAATGCAACAAATAATGCCACATTAATAAAACTAGTTTCAGGTTTTATTTTTCCACGATAAATATCAATGCTATATGACAGGGCTTGAAAAGTGAAAAAAGACAGTCCTATCGGCAATAAAATAGAATCATTAAAGAAATAAGCATATTTGAAAAAAATCAAAACCAATAATGATAGCAAAATACTGACCGCAACTGCTTTTTTACCACTTAATCCTCTTTTCTGCTCACTAATAATCCATATTCCCCCAAAATAATTAACTAAAGTGATATAAACTAATAATCCAACAAATCCTATATGTAAATTGGCATAAAAATAATAGGATGCTACTAAGAGCAAGGTATTTCTAAAAAGTAACCCCGCCCACTTATTAGTTATCCACAGCATAACTAATATCACTAGGAGAAACAATAAATATTGAGGAGTATTAAACAACATCTTTTTTCATTTTAGTACCTACAATCAATCCCAACATCATTCCATAAAAGCCGCAAGGATAAGAAAGTGTAGCCATTGTATAATTAATCACATTATCTGTATACATAGTCAATAATGTTCCGGCAGAAGAAGCTCCTGCTGTAATAGCGCAGATATGCACGGCTATTCCGTAACGTTTATCTTGATAAACGCTAAAACAATGGAAAATCAGAAACAAAAAACTCCCTCCAAAAAGAGCAATTCCTATTATCCCATTATCACATAAGATCTGTACATAATCATTATGACATATTCTAATAGTACCAAACGGATGTCTTAATGCATAAAATGTCTCTTGCAAATTTCCGGTCCCTGTTCCGTACAACTCTCTATTCTGATAAAACTTATTCAATGACCACTCCCACATAGCAAAACGTCCATTACTATTTATATCATCCATACTAATCTCTCCACTTCGTAATGTTTGGATACTTTTATTATCATCTTTATAAAACATCTTTTCTTTGATACTTGGAATAAAGAAAATAGTAATAATGAATAAAAACAGACAGCCAACAATGACAGGTATAGACTTCAGTTTATACCGAAAAAAGAAAAAGACCATCAAAGCCAATGTAGTTCCCATAATACTTGTACGAAATACCCATAGTATACATGGAATCATAAATAATATAGCTAAATAGAAATTGATCTTCTTATGTCCACTATGGTAAAAAAGAGCCAACGAAAATATACACATAGAAATGAAGTGAATAGCACTAGCGGTACTATACCAGAACACACCGGGTACGAGAATACCTATTCCTGGAACCACAGCAAAAATAAGGCAAACTACCGCTACCCATCGAGCACACAATCCTGCTTTTAGAAACACTTCGCCGTCACGTACCACAGCCGAAGCAAATAACATAATACATAATGGATACAAATATTTCAGAATAACTCGGAAGCCATAGGCAGGAGCAGGAGAATAGGAAAGTCCTATCAGTAACCAAGCAATATAAAGCAAATAGAAAATACTCACCGCACTCCATACCGGTCTCCGTTTCACCACAAACAAGCCTATCAAACAAAGGCATTCAAGTACTAAAAGCCGGATAGCCATCAAGTCGAGTGCTCCCGGAGCAGAAAGCGCTAACAAGCCGGTAGAGAAAGTTAACGTCCAAAACAACTCCGGACCATCGAAACTAAGCATCTGTTCCTTATTCAAAGGGTGGCGCACTTTTCCTGCACGCTGAAACAGAAACTTAATGCCAAAGCCTGTGATAATAATGAAATAAAGATAATTCAATAGATACATCCGGATAAATCAATTTATATGTTTTATACGTTCGTATAAGTTACAAAATGCCGTGGCATATTTCGCAAAACTGAATTGTGATACATACGAAACTGAATTTCGGGAAAGCTGGATAATCCTCATCCTGCTCTCCAATAAGGATTGTATTTTGACAGTCATATCTTCGACATCTTCTACCTGATGCAAAAGTCCTGTTTCTCCATCTTTTACAACTTCCGGCAATCCTCCGGTATCTGAAGCCACTACCACGCAACCGCGAGCCATACCTTCAATAGCAGTCAGTCCAAATCCCTCACTACGTGATGGCATTAAGAGAATATCAATCCGGTCATACAATGATTGCAGGCAAGGCTGTTCCTGTCGTCCCATCCATTCAACACTATCATTCACTCCCAGTTCTATCGCCTGTTCTTGCATTATACTCCTTTGTGAACCGTCCCCCACCACTAATAGCTGAATGTCCGTATATTGTTTTTTCAATTTGGCAAATGCGGGGACAACCAAATCCATCCCTTTAATCCGTTCCAAACGGCTAACTACTCCTAATGTGATTTGTCCGTCAGAAAAAGGTTTCTGTTCCTCGCGAATATGAATATAAGGTGGCAAGGCATTGTAAATGGTGAAATGATTTCGTTTTTTCAATATTGTGCTTGAGTTATAGAGTTCTGCACTCCCGAAAAAAGACTTTTCCGCACGCATAGTGATACAGGTGAACACACGCACACAGTACTTTTGAACAAAGTGTATCAAACGAAGATTGGGATAAATATCTGCTGCCGTATGTGTGGTGGCAATAATATTCTTCATGCCCAACAACCGTAAAAGAAAAATGGGGATAGCTCCCGGAGCCATATATTGTACATGGGCAATATCCGGCCGTTCATTTCTTATTACTTTTTTCAGCCCCTTAAATAAGAATAATATACCTTTCCATCCGCCTATTCGCATACCGTTTGGACTCAAACAAATTACTTTGCTACCATTATCCTGATAACATTGTACCATTGCCGGAGTATACTCAAAGTAACAGGTTACTATAACCTGATGTCCCCCCTGTACCAATGCACGTACAAGATTCAATGTTTGTATCTCCGTGCCTCCGGTAAGAAGGCACGGTATAGTTATTAAAATTTTCACAGAAGATGAATAATTAAATGCAGGAACGCTATCCTAAAAAATAAGATTATTGTATGAAGTTATATTTTATCTTTTTGACCGTTCTTCATTCCCCGTAATTCGCAAAAATAGGGAGACGCTGCAAATTCTTTTTTTGCTTTTTCCATAATAGGATTTGACTTATTAGCAGGAAAGGAAGCCGCTACAATTCTTGCTTTTATAATTTTATTACTCGGATGAGCAAACAAAGGATTTTTTAAGGTCTCACGTATTTGGTCTATCGCATGAGAAACATCTTTCCCTTTCAATTCAACAAATATTTCGTTCCAGATTTCATCATCACCTTCTTCATTTTTATCGACCAGAATCAGTTTATCGCATTTCTGTCCTTTCGTAATGATATAACCATCCACATTAAACAAAGTCGTTTTTTGATTATTTGATACTTCAAGCGTATATTTACGTCCTTGTTCAGATGTAGCTAAAACTTTACGGTATTGCAAAGGTTGCGAGGGAGTAAAACCGGCATTAGTCAGTACCTCATAAGTGTTGGCATGTTGCTTCATTTTAATCTTCGCCATAAAGCACTGCATTTATCCGAGCTATCTTGTCATCCACCCAATCGGAAACCCCGTCCAATTCATTTCCGCTAATCATCGTAATATCCTTGTCTATAATATCCGCAAACTTGCCATCTTCCTGAATATAATAGGCAGAATAAGCAGATAAAGGAAATAGACACTCTTTATTTACTATATTCCGCAATTTGTCAGACTTTGGCTTCGCGTCCATCGCATACGCCTCGGCTATAAGAACATTCAAAGTGGAAAGTATATAAGGGCTGTGTGTAGTCATAACCAACATACTATCTCCCCTACCTTTAGGCATGGCCTGTTTCAAAGCACAAACCAGATTGATAGTAAGATTCCTCTGCGAATCCGGATAAAGATTCTGCTCCGGTTCTTCAATAAATAATTGAACCGACTGATATTTCATCTTATTTGATATGCTTTTAAGCATTTCATTAGTCAGTTCCTTATCTTTGCCCAAATACCTTGCCAATGTGTTTGCCAAGTCGTGTTTACTGACACTTGCATTTTTACCCACAAGACCGGTGAAATAATCAGCCATTACATCTAACGGCATGGCAGACTGCACGCCACTGGAAGCATAATAAGCCGGTATCATCTTATTCTCATTAATCAGTCGGACCAAATCGTTTCCACCATCATTGATATATTCTATATTGTCTGTAAACGACAATCGCTTAGGATGTTCTGCCGTATAGGAATCTTTCGCTTCCCCCCATTCAAAAATATAATTGAACAGCACATCACTTTCCGCAGACCGATACGATTGATCTATATTTCTAATTACAGACACCAAATTACGTTCCGAAGGAATGAAACTTAGTTTAGTATTATACCTGACTGTTTCAAACTCCGGTTTCCGCAGAATCTTCACATCACTGAGAATATTTTCCATCGTGATTGTGATTGTATCGCCTTCATAACGGATAGAACTTGCAGATGAAAAATAAGAGTCATTAAACCGATGAAACTGTTTCATGCTTTTCAGGAATTTCAGATTATGTGTATATTGAGATATAGCTTCTTCATCAGATACCATAATCAGTTTTTCCATCCATCTACAAAAACATAAAATCTTCAGAAATGTACTTTTACCGGAACTTTGTTTACCAATCACTAACATAACTGAAGTCAAAGGTATTATCCCTGTATCAGTAATCGGACCTATATTTTTAATCTGTATTGTTGCCATCACTTAGTCTTTAGATAAACTATTGTGCGAATATAGCAAGAAAATATAGCAAGCGTTGTATTTTAACATATTTTGCGGATAGAATCCATGTAATATTAATATCTACCGACGTTCCCTAAAAGCCTGAATTTTCGTTCTTATTTTGTTTCTATAATAACAAATTGTAGGATTCAGATCTTTTAAATTAATATTTATGAAACAACGTGTCCTCAATAAATCACGGATCCACGTCGACAGTGATAACGCTCCATTCTTAACATAAAGAAAATCAATGGAATAATTCATCATATACACCTTACGGATTTGTTTTCTATCAATCTCCATATCCGGATTTACATACAAAGCATGAAGGTTGGCTCCAGAAGCTGTTGCAGCATAAGCTAAACCTTCATTCCTGAAATTTATTTCCATGAAATAGTTTTTATTTCCTTTATGAAGGAATTCCACACTAAAAGGACCATAATAATTAGCTCGTTCTAAGAATTTCTCTACGCCTGAAATATTAATATCATATTCTTTAATAGGTTGGAACAAGCCATACGCACCCGCTCCTATTAATTCAGGATAATGTCTAATTTTTTTTATTCCTCCTGCCAAATACATTTCTCTTTCAGTTCTTACTCCAATACAATCTATTTCATATTCTTTTTCTATAAACTCTTGCAAAATAAAATCAGAACAATGACTCTCCGCCAACAGAGCTTTCTCCATCTCTATTTTATTGTTGCAAATATGAATGTCACTTTTCTCACCTTTGGTACTATTTAAAGGTTTCAGCAAAATGGGATAATCCAATACCAAATCATCAAGATGTTCTGTTCTATGAAAATTTTGTGATTTAGGAACAACTAATCCGCATTCATTCGCAAGCTTACATTGCTTATCTTTATTAAATAAATCCCCAATCTGTTTCCCTCGTGCTGGCGTATAAAAGAAAGAAGCTAGTATAGGCTCATTTTCATCAATGAAAACCGCCGCTTCGTCAAAGCTACAAATCAAATATCTTTTTTTGCCCGTATCTTTCTTCAATTGTTCTAATATCGGCATGCAATCTTCAATCACAGTTATACGATATACAGAACTGTTTTTAAGGTACTTGCTTTCAGCTACAAAACAAACATCTTCATCACATTTAAGGATTAAAGTCTGTTCGATATTAGCCTCACCCAAACTACGGACAATACTTAATGTATTATTGGTGGAATCACCTATAATTATGGCACTATTAGATGTCTTCTTCATTCTCATCTTATCCTGAAATATAGTTCTTTATTCCAACGGGCAGCTTTAATAAAAACTTTCGGTAATACACCACTCCACGGATTTCCACAAGGAGCTTTAGGTAATATATATGTATCAATAGCTTGGTTCTTTAGCAAATGCTCCGCTTTTGTCATAGAAAGGGTAAAAGCATTCTTCCAATCTATATTCCAAGTGTTATAATACCAAAACCACACACAGTATTCATAAAGTCGAATATCACTGTTATTCTTTATTAGCTTTTGTATCATATTTCTAACTTGTAAATGATCATTCCATCCCTCTCCCTTATGAGGAACAAAAATTGAATTAGGTTGAACACCTTTTATTAAATCAGCCAATTTTTCTGTTTCCTGATACTCATAATGGATGTTTCCATCTTGATAATGCAAAAAATAGAGGTTTTCTTTAGTAATTCCTATTTGTTTGTTTGCTTTAGCAGCCAAATCTCTACGAGCTTCTATTAGTTCTGAATTTGATTTGGAACAACATCCCTTATGGGAGCCTTCACCGCCTGTAAGTATTACTATATGAACTTCTTTACCCGCTTTTAACAAAGACTGCATCAATCCGGCACAACCGATTATTTCATCATCAGGATGAGGAGCCACAATCAAAACTTTAGAACCTGATAAAATTGTAAATATATCGGACCTCACTGAAGCCATCATACGAATTATTCCTATTCGTAGTAGTCTAATTACATCTTTTACAATTCCAAACATTGTTTATATACCTCCAATGTTTTATTTGCACATATCTCCCATGTAAATTTGGAAGCTTGTGCCATGCTTAATTCTTTTAATGACAAAATATCTATAGATTCGTTTTCAAATCGCTCCATCCATTCACTCATAGATTGTATATCTTCCGGAGAAACATAGATAGCTGCTTCTCCCCCCACTTCAGATAAGGAACTGTTACGGCAAGTAATAACTGGAGTTCCTGACGCCATAGATTCTAATATCGGTAATCCAAATCCTTCATACTTAGAAGGAAAAAATGTTGCGCTAGCACTTGAATATAGTTCACCCAATTCTTTATTTTCAATGTCTGAAATAAAATGAATTTTATTCTTCATTTCATCTTTACTGAATCTTTCGACAATATCCATAGGCGGGTTTCTCCATACTAGAATCAAATCATGTTCAGGATGATGTTTTAAGAAGATTTCATAAGCCCTCAACACTGAAATTGTATTTTTACGTCCAATGTCACATGATACAGATAAAAAGAAAGGTCTATTTTGTGTATATTTATTGGATATATTCGTTCGAGGTCTGAACAATTGATGATCAACTCCCCAAGGACAAACATAAACCTTGTTTTCATCTACATGCATATATTCCACGATTTCTTTTTTGGAGTTTTCACTGCATGTTATGACAGCCTTACTTTTTTGTGCAAGCAAAGGATAATGTTTACGAGCATAGCCATGACCTAAAAAATCTTCCGGATAAGAAAAAAACATAGCATCATGAATCGTTACTATACATTTTTCCGGACGATGTACATATTCAAAGTTATGAGGTATGTGCATTATATCATATCCGGTAAACCATTCACGTATTGGAAATTTTGATAGTATCTTATTCCATTTCTCCCGATGTGGTAAATAGAAATGAGAACATTCAAAATGTAATCCTGTATTACGTCCACCAATACCTTTCATGTTTTGTGAATACAGTTCTATCTCAAAAGGTAAATTATCTATATCTGCCAATGCTTGTAGTAATTCCAATGTAGTACGCCCTATGCCATTTACCTTACCTGACACATAATAAGGAATTATGGAATTTACATCAATGAGAAGTTTCTTCTTTTTCACAATTTACTCTCTTTATATAAGTTTACTAAAGTCTTGCAATGTTCTTCAATAGATATTACACTTTTTCTTCCTGACATCTCCATTGAAGGAATAATTGAAACGTCATTGATGATATCTTCCATCTTAGCTTTTAAGGCTTTCGCATCATTAGGCTCCACCAACCATCCGTTCACTCCATTTTCAATTTGCATTTCCGCACCTCCGCATCTTGTTGCTAACACAGATTTTCCCATAGCTAATGCTTCGGAGATATTTAACCCAAAGATTTCTAAACAAATAGAGGGTAATACTAAAACATGCAGATTTTTTATCTCATCAAACACTTGTTCTGGTTCAACTTTTCCATGCCAAATAATACGGGAATCTTTTTTATATTTTCTCTGTAATTGAGCCATATATCTGCGTTCTCCCTTATTACCCGCACCACCTATCAAATGTAATTCCACATTACCTTCTGCCAAGCTGTTAAAAGCTTGCAGCAAGACATGAATACCTTTTACATAACAAATACGTCCTACATAGAAAAACTTAACACACTCATTTCCGATAGAAGAGAGAGAAGAGACATTGGAAGGTAGAGGAATACCATGTGGAATTACTATAATTTTTTTTTCATCCAACCCATTGCGTATCATCGCTTCTTTAATCGCATGACAAGGAGCTATCATGCGGGTACATCCTTCTACAATGCTTTGCCATTCTTTTTGTTTACAATTTATATATAACGCAGACTGTCCAATAGGAGTAATAAAAGGGATAAAAGGCTTAGCCTGCAATTTTTCCCCTAAAGAAATATATTGCTCCATTGATAACTGTTTCATAAATGGATACCAATACTTCCCACTCCGAATATTCCGTAATACACATGGCAGGCAGTTTGTATGAGATACTGAAACATTACAAATTTCGTCCTTGAAGTTTAACAATGTTCCCGCAGGACAAACTATTCCACCATGATGGGACGTTACAACAACAGGCATATGTAAGGCCTGTCCAATGGTACACATTAAAGCTTTCTGACTATGAGCATGAATGATATCAGGTTGGATAGCTTGTATCAATTGTTGTAGTTCTTCTTTCTCTATATTGCCAATTTCATACAAATCAATAGCCTTATAATCCTTTTTCTTTATGACATCAAGATTATTGAGAAAAGAAAACACTATAAGTGAACATTTTTGACGAATCATTTCATCAACAATATTTTTTACATAAACCTGTCCACCACCATATGTAGAAAAGAAATTACCAGAAGCTACCTGAAGGATTCTCATATATTTAAATTAGTCTCATTTGGCCACATAATTGATATTACAAATCACCACTTAATCACTTCATAAAGTTTACAGTAGCTATTAAACCCTATACTTTTTATTGCAAGTAACTTAACAACATCCATTAATCTATATTGAAAACCACATTTCATTATACTAACAATTCTTGGAATATATACACATATCTGCTTCTCATATACATAAAAAACATCTTTTCCATACTGCTTTCTCGCTAGCATATAATGATTGATTAATTGAATAATTGTTCTCATATAGAAATCTTCTCCTTCTTTAAACTCACGTGCTCTATTTAGCATTTTAAATTTAACATCGAAATAGTCAATATATTTTTTGATGGAAAAACTAGATTCCATAATTGAACCAGAACGTATTTTATATTTATAATATCCGCAATTGGTAATTATAACATTGTGAGCATATTTTAAAATATCCATAATAAAAAAAGTATCTTCAAATATACGACCTACAGGGAATTGGACCTTATCTAATAAATTTCTCTTATAAATTTTATCCCACGCTGTAGTCGTTATTATATTTCGAAAGACTCCTCTAAAGGATTCTCCATCACAAATATAAATTTGTTTCTTTTGAGATAGTAAACTCTCTCTTCCTTCTCCAAACCATAATGTTGGATATTGCAAAATATCAACAGTATCGTCCGCTAGCATAAATTTAATATTTTCTTCAATTGTAGACTTCGTTCCATACTCATCATCAGAGTCTATAAATGTAATGTATTTTCCAGAAGACGCTTTTATTCCACAATTACGTGCCATACTCAGGCCTTCATTTTCTTTATGGATAACAACAATTCTATTATCTTTTAAAGCATATTCATCACATATCGTTCCACTTTGGTCAGTAGAGCCATCATCAACCAAAATTAATTCATACTCTCGGAATGTTTGATTTAAAATACTATCCAAACATTTTCTTATATATAATTCTACATTATAGACTGGAACAATAATACTTAATTTAGGCGAACTCATTTTATTTACTTTATCCTTAAAATTCTTTGTAAAAAACTTCTCATCCCTTGAGAAAAAAAAGATAATACAGATGTGTACATCAAAATAAAAATACTAGTTATACACATTGCATATTTAATCCATTCCCAATAATTTTCAGCAGGATCAATTGTAATTAGAGCCACAACATAATCTCCAATTATAAAAGTAATAAACATTAAAAACAAATGTTTGCCCCAATTGAACCAATAGATATATAATGGAAAATGAAACCCCGATTTGAACAAAAAAACAGGTTTCCATCCACATACAATTATCAACATACTAATAATCCCCCCCAATAACACTCCTTTAAGTCCTAAACAAGAGCCTGCAATTAACGCTACTACCAAATAAATAACTGCTTCTGCAATAGGTGCCCATACATCACGAAACAAACCATATCCATACAGGAATTGATCTGTTACACCGCGAGTTTGCATAATAAAGACATTACATAGCAATATAATAAGAATGGATTTATCCAATATATATTGCTTACCAAGCCATAATATTATAAAGGGCTCCAATAGAAAATAAAGTGCAAAAATAAATATACTAGCAAACCAAAATCGGATAGCCAATAGTTCCCAAAAGACTTTCATTATTTTATTTCTATCTCCTTCTGCTATCAAATTGCCAACCCCTGCTCCTGTGCTTCCTAAAAGATTACCAATAAATACTGATAACTTATCAGTGATTATCGTATAATTTCCATAGAAAGCTACAGTCTGTAAAGAAACAAATGCATAAATAAGAAATGGAGTTGTTTGAAATTGAATAAAAGTAGTAAATTTGTGTACAAACAATTGCTTCGTGTATTTCATCACCTCCGGATACTTCTTAAAAAGAATCCGACCTTGACTAACTTCTGATCTCAACCACGGATATACCTGATTTATTTTCCAATTCAATATAAAGGAATAGATAATACCAAAAGAGAGTTCAACAATCACCCACAAATAGTAGTTTCCTGTATAATAGGCTAAAGCCATTTGAATGATTGTTTTTATAATAGTGGCTGTCTGAAAATAAGCAGTAACTACATAATTCTTCTGGTCAGCTCCCAACAAAGTCTGTTTATAGTTAGCAAAGTAACCAATTAAAGAAGAAGCGAGAAAAGAAAAATAAGCAAAGAAAATAAGTCCTAAATCAAACTCTGTATTTGGGAATATAAGCGGAAGAAAACAAGCCAATATACATCCGGCTATCAATATAATTTTTCCTATCCAATGGTATAAGTAGCCAAATACAGAAATAATCTCATTGATCTTTGTTTCATCGTGATCGAATAACGGCTTATAAAGTACGTAACCAATAGCACTGCCAATACCCAATTCTGCCAGATTGAGGAAACCTAACAGATTTTGCAATGTGCCTGTCAATCCGACAAAATCCGCTCCTAACGTATCAAGGAATATCTTTCGAGAAAAGAAAGATAATGCTAAAGTCAGGAAATAAAAAATAAGATTGACACGCGCGTTAAGCAAGGATTTCCTTACGCGAGATTCTTGTGACATAAATCGTAATTAAATTATTCTTTTTCTGAATAATACCCATTTACATGCCCGTAGCCGTATCCATAACCTTGCCCGTAACCGTAGCCGTACTTCTTCTTTTCTACCTGACTGTCATTCAACACGATACACATATTCTTGAATTTGCCGTCCTGGTGCAGGCGTTCCAGTTCGGGCAAGTAACGGCGGTCTAACACTCCGTCACGAATAACATAGATTGTGAGATCTGTCACACGGCTGACGATGGCCGCATCTGCCACCACCAAAGCGGGGACATTATCCAAAATGATGTAATCATACCGTTTCTTCAGTTCGTCGATCAGCTGATCAAAACGTTCATTCATCAGCAGTTCTGCCGGATTGGGAGGAATGATTCCCGCAAAGATGGTATCGACTTGGGGATGGAAAGCTCCGACGGTTATCAGAGTGTCCGGATTTGAATTCAGACCGGATAGATAGGTACTTAACCCTTCTTTCCTGTTTACTCCCGCCAATTTACTTTGAGTGTGTTTGCGCAGGTCTGTGTCGAGTAATATGACTTTCTTTCCGGAAATGGCTAAAGCAACCGCCAGATTGCGGGAGACAAATGATTTTCCTTCGCCGGACAAGGTAGAGGTGAACATCAGGACACGGGCTTCTTTCGCTATGAAGTTCAGATCGACACGGAGCATACGGAAAGCTTCGGAGATACGGTCGTTTCTGCTGTCACTTACTACAATCGCATCGTCTCCTTCCGAATCTTTGCGTGCCGGAATCTCACCGACAATCGGAATGGTAGTGTATTCTTCAATATCCTTACGTCCGCGGACGGATGTGTTCAACAGCAGGATGATGACCTGTACTCCCAATGGTATCAGCAGCCCTACTATAAAGGCAGCAGCCAGTATGGAAGAACGTGCGGGAGATACCGGTGAATAGGAGCCGAAAGGTTCTTCAACCACCCGGATATTGGCTTCGGTAATGGCCAGTTGCAAGGCGTTCTCTTCACGTTTGTTGAGCAGGAAGGTATAGAGGGTCTCTTTAATAGATTGCTGGCGCATAATGCTCAATGCCATCTTTTCCTGCTTGGGTACTGCCTGAATGCTTGACGCCAGGCGGTTCTCCACTGCTTTTGCCTTATCCAGACGAAGACGCAAGGTTTTCATATAATTGTCCATAGAGCCTGAAATTGTCGCACGCATTCCTTCCAGATTCTTATCCGCTGCCTGAACTACGGGATTCTTCTCGCCCGAACTTTCTTTCAGGCGGTTGCGTTGCAACATAAGTTCGTTATAGGCGGTAATCTGGCTCTGCATACTGACATCTCCCACTCCTGTCACATTCGGAATCAGCTGGTCTTTGCGGGTAACATCCGCCAGGTAGGTCTTGATAGACCGCGCAATAGACAACTCTGTCTCCAATTGTGCGCTTTCTTCTTTTATTTTACTGCTCTCAGCCAAGTATTGCGTGGCATTGGCACTCATATCTACAATCTGATTGCGTTGCTTGAAATCGGTGAGGTCTTCTTCTACGTCACTTAGTTCACGGCTGATAATGGAGATACGTTCGTCAATGAATTTAGCTGTGTTGGCCGCAATGCGGTTTTTATCTTCTATGATCGTCTCGCTGTATACTTTCACCAAAGCGGCCAGAATAGCGTCGGCACGGGATATATTGGTATCGGAACAGGTTATCTGTACCAACGTGGTGCGTTCGCCTGCCAATGAGGTCGCTATCTTGGACTGGTAAATGTTTGTTGCTATCTCCGGACCGATACGGCTGACTGATATCGGTTGGGAAAGATAGGCGGACAAGTTTTCCGGGCGCAACTGCACGACGATTCTTCCCGCTTCTGTCCGGATGGTGTCATTGTACGTTAGGTCCTGCTCCTGCATTCGGCCCTTTTCTCCCGCCACTTTCCAGTCGGATATACGGAACTTTGTCGTGTTGAGGGGAGTAATATTGAATGACACTGGCTGATTGTAAGGGTCGATAAAATGAACTTCTACCGGTGATTCCGCATAAAGAGGAGCATCACGCAGTATGCCGTCTTTGGCATAACCCACATCCAGATGAAGGCGATTGACTACTTCACGAAGCAACTGGTGGGAACGCAGGATATAGATTTCATTATCGACACTGGTACCTGTTATGCCTCCGCTCACTTCGAGCATGGCGGACATGTCCGAAGCGGATTTTTCTTTATCTTTCACCAACATCACTGCCTGGCGCTGATAGACCGGCTGAATGGTCAGTACATAAAAATAAGCTGATCCCACGCATACTAAAACGGACAGGACAAACCAGTACCAGTTGGCTATGATCAGTTCGACAACATCACGAAGATTGATTCCTCCTTCGTCTTTCTTGGGTGTTCTCTCGTTTTCCTGAATATATTCCATATTTTCTTTTTACTTGCTTAGTACGACAATCAGGGATACAATGGAGGCTAATACGGAAATGATACTTGCTCCCGCTCCCAAATATGACAATGCGGAGCTTCCTTTCACGTTGATGGATTTGTTGGGTTCTACATATACCACATCGTTCTGCTGAAGATAATAGCAGGGAGACTCAAGTACATCCCGACCGGAAGTAAGATCGACCGTATAGGTGTGTCTTTTCCCTTCTTCTTCACGAAGTACGAGGATATTGGTACGTTTGGCCGTGGGTGTCAGGTCGCCTGCCATGCTAAGCGCTTCGAGCAGTGTGATGCGGTCGCCAGCCATCTCATGCACGCCGGGATTGCTTACCTCGCCCATTACCGATATTTTCAGTCCTTTGATGCGGACACTCACAGCGGGGTCTTTGATGTATTGTCCTTCTTCCAGACGTTTTTTGATTTCGTCCGCCAATTGGAGACGGGTCAGTCCCGCTGCCTGTATCTCACCCAAGACAGGTACGTTTATCTTTCCGTTCTTGTCTACCTGGACTCCGGTGGTTTCCTGGATATTCGTGCCTCCACCGGATGTGGATGAGCCTAGTATCTGCGTATTGGCAAAGGGAGCAAGCAGTTCCGGTTCCTTACTGCTCACCATGATATAGAGCTGGTCGTCCGGTTTGATACGTAATTCATAGTCCTGCTGTATCACCTGAGCGGGATTTGCCAATGAATCAACTCCTTGCAGGTAGATCATCTTCTTGGAAGAGATGCAGGAAGTTCCTGTCAGTAGGATAAATAATAAAAGTCCGAAGTTTATCTTTTTCATTATTTGTTGATGTATGTATAAAGTAAGTATGTGTTTGATTACCAAAAGAAATTCCGATATGTCTTATACCATTTCCTGCCTGTGGCAGTTTCATGTTTCATGATGAAATAACGGATGATGAAATGAGTAGTCAGCCAGAAAGCCAAATCCAGTAAAAGCATGAAAGTGGTATTGATATAGAATGATAATATAAAGTTGGAGACAACGAAAAACAGTGACAGCATGAGCAGGGTTATCATCACGGTACGTACTTTCATGCCTGTACGCAACAGGCGATGGTGGATGTGGTTCTTGTCCGGTGTAAAGGGATTGCGTCCCTCACTGACACGGGAATAGAACACACGCACGACATCGAGCAGGGGAATCAGCAGTGTGGAGACGGTCACCATATTCAGGTTCATCGTAAACGGATCCCAAAGCTGTGTCTTCTGCCAGAAATGCAGGACTAGAAAGCTGAGTATATAACCTAACGTCAGACTTCCTGCATCGCCCATGAATAGTTTCCTGCCGGAAACGCTGAATACATTATAATAATAGAAGGTAATGACGACTCCCAATGTCGCTGCCGCCAGAAAAGCATGAGTCCATTGGCCGACGAGCGCACAAACGATAATAAGCAGTCCCAGTGCAATGCAGCTCAGACCGGAAGCCAGACCGTCGATACCGTCAATCAGATTGATGGCATTCGTGATGTATACAGTAAGAAAGACTGTCAATGGCATTCCGATATAAGCCGGTATCTCATGCAGTCCCAGCAATCCGCCCAAATCGTTAATCCACAAACCGGACAACGGGAAAAGAAGAGCTGCCAGAATCTGTATGACAAACTTATAGCGGTAGCCTACTCCGACAAGGTCGTCGGCAACTCCTACCAGGTACAAAAGGGTGAGGCCTACTATTAAGAATAAATATTGTATGAACAGATCGGAAGCCCATAGCATATCGACCGGATGATAGGTATAATAACGGATCCCCGTGACAGAACATAAGGCTATCAGGATGACAGGAAGAAAAGAAAGACCGCCCAGACGAGGGATCGGAGTTTTATGAACTTTCCGGCTATCAGGAACATCAAAAAGACGTTTCTTGTAGGAGATGAATAAAATACGCGGAATAATTACAGTGGCAAGCAGTATGGATAGTAAGAATATGCCTGCTAGATAAGCAATAATCATGATTTCCCCAATAAAATTACATTGATTGTTACAAACTTATGCGGCAGAGCGCTCACATAAGTTCTTCATATATACCCCAATTAATAAATTACTACACCACCCGTTCGATATATCCCACAGGCATATCGACACTGGCACATCCGAGCATATCCAGCCGGACGGCAATTTTTGTCTTCCCGTTCAAAGTAACCAGCTCACCTTCCAGTCCTCTCAACGGGCCTTTTATGACACGTACTTTCTCACCCGGACTCAATGGAGTATTACTCATATTGACCGCTTCCTCCGAATAGTCTAACATGAATTTGAACTTCTCCATTTGGGTATCGGGTATAACAGCCGGAGCGCTCTCACCATGAAGCACCATATAACGGCTGACGGCCGATAGCATAAGAACGTCTTTCTGTTCTTGTGCATCAACACGTACAAATATTTTCATCGGAATTACGATGTGATCGATCTGCTTGCGACGATCACTCCACAGATGGGTCTTTCTTTGAACCGGAACATAGTTTTCTATGCCCATTTTTGTTAGCCGCTCGCTTGTCTTTTTCTCGTGATAAATACGAACTTGAGCAACCAACCAACGCTTTTTAGACAAGGCTACGCCGTTACCTGTCACATGTGCAGGTAAAACCTTAGTCGTTACGCGTTCAGAAGTAAGTTTCATTATTTATAAAGATCACCCCGTCGCCCAAAGAGCTACCGGATAATTTTGCCGCAAAGATAGATAAAAAAATACAGACTCAATAAAGAATTCAAAAAACTTTTTACTTATTACTAAAAACCGTCCACGCACATCTTCCTGCAAACACAAGAAAACGATTATCGCTTTTGGAAAAATTTGGCATAATATTCCTTTTTATTATTTAAAAAGGTGGCTGTGACATAGACAGTTATTGGATTTTATTCTCTTTTCTATATATTTGCGCCCGCATTTATCATTTGGGATTAATTACCTCATTCTAAAAAAAACAGCAAAATCAATTTAAAACAATGGAGAGTATAAACGCAGTAATTACAGGAGTCGGGGGATATGTGCCCGATTACATCCTGACCAATGATGAAATTTCCAAGATGGTGGATACCACCGACGAATGGATTATGGGACGTATCGGCATTAAGGAAAGGCGTATCTTAAAAGAAGAGGGACTCGGTACTTCATACATAGCGCGTAAAGCGGCCAAACAGTTGATACAACGCACAAAAGCCAATCCGGACGACATCGATCTGGTTATCGCCGCTACCACCACACCTGACTATCGCTTCCCTTCAACCGCCTCAATCGTATGCGAAAGGTTGGGATTGAAAAATGCTTTTGCCTTCGATATGCAGGCTGTGTGCAGCGGATTCTTATATGCATTGGAGACGGGGGCTAATTTTATCCGTTCGGGAAACTATAAGAAAGTAATCGTAATAGGAGCCGAGAAGATGTCGTCCATCATAGATTATACTGATCGTGCTACTTGTCCTATCTTCGGTGACGGTGGTGGTGCTGTCATGCTGGAGGCAACAACGGAGAATGTGGGGATCATGGGCGCGGTATTGAGAACGGATGGTAAAGGGTTGCCTTTCTTACATATAAAAGCAGGCGGTTCGGTATGTCCTCCCTCCTACTATACGTTGGATAACAAGATGCATTATATTTATCAGGAAGGACGCACCGTGTTCAAATATGCAGTAGCCAATATGTCCGATGCTTGCGAGGCTCTGATCGAAAGGAATCATCTTAGCAAGGAGGAGATCGATTGGGTGATTCCCCATCAAGCTAATCAACGCATTATCGCGGCAGTCACACAACGGTTGGGAATACCGCCGGAGAAAGTCATGGTGAACATCGAACGGTATGGCAACACAAGTGCCGGTACACTTCCGCTCTGCCTCTGGGACTTTGAGAATAAGTTCAAAAAGGGAGATAACCTGATTTTCACAGCATTTGGAGCTGGATTCGCCTGGGGAGCCATTTATGTAAAATGGGGGTACAACGGAAATAAAGAATAATAGAAGAGAGTAATAAAAAATCCCTCTGATTCATTGAGAATCAGAGGGATTTTTTATTGGTTGAGAAGCGGTGCGTACGGGACTAACGGAACTAAAAATAATATGTGATAATCAGTAAGTTATAAATCTTCGTTAAAAAAAGCACCCGATTTTGCCCCTAAATAGCTTCTATGTTTTTCCGATAGGAATTTATCTTGTTCCAACATGACAAAGATACGCATTTCATATTGAATAATCAAGCAAATAACATATTATTAAAGTTTCTCGCAATCGCTTTCCCATTCAAGAAAACAAGAGCTTTAATAAGTTCATAAGGAAAATTCGGTGATATATTTCGTCTGTCAAACATAACAATATACATTAATCAACATTATTCTCATCTTCCGATATCCCCTTAAGTAATTTCAAGAAATTTGCATCAATAATTTTATTCTCGAGCATTGCCAAATCTACCTCTTCGCGTGATGTCAATCCCGCAGAATCATTTTTTCTTCAGTGCAACTCTCCATGCTAGATTTGCTTTAAGTTATTTTGGTAAATCCCTTTTTACTCATAGGTCTTATAACAACAACTTCATTTTTCTTGAGTTTTCAACTTTAATGTCTTTTCAGATGGAGCCAAAAGCCTTTGTATTCTGGAGTCGCCTAAGTATGGTGCCAATACAGGCCATCCACTAACAACATATTTATCTAAGGGGGTAACTTTTATAAGTTTATTTAGATATGAAACAATTTCATTCATATCGCCAATAATGCAGGCAGCTCCAAATTTCTCAAAATCGGAATAATCAATATACTTATTATCAAATATCTTTTCTTTAATCTTCGCCTTTATTTTTCCTATAATAGTTTTTCTATCTACAGCATTTCTGTCACGATTTAAATTCGCACATTGATAATTAACAATTATAGCACCATCTGTTAATTGAGGATTGTCGTAATATGGTTTCAGTAAGGATATCACTGAATCATAATCTTCCATTTTGAGTAGAGAGAATGCGTAAGCAACCACTTCACTTTTAGTAAGTGAATTAGTCGTAGATTTTTCTTTATATAAATCTATCAGTTCCTGATGGTTATCTATAAGGCTGTAATAATGCTCTCTGTATTCACCCTTGTTGTTAAGTTCATTATAAAATTTTGTAAGTTCATCGTTCTTCTTTTGATATGCCATTATAGTCATAATTTGTTCATTGGCCTTAGGGTTATTGGGTAATGTGCGGAATACTTCAAGGGCATCTTCAAAATACTCTTGTGCCATTAATAACTTACCCTTCAGGTATTTATATTTATCTGAACATAAATAACCTTTTTCAAACTCTACAAAAGTTTCAAGTACCTTATTGAATTCGTTCTTACTATTATACCAATGTAATAATTCGATGTACACCTGTTCTATAAAATGATCATTATCAGCTTTATAATAAAAATCCAAAGATTCCTTAATCCAAGTCTCGGACAGAAATTTAGATTTTGTTAAGCGAAGAATATAAAGCGTTTGAGGATGATATTTGTATTTGGTCGTAACATCATTACAAAGAGAGTCCAATCCTTCTTGCATTTTTTGTCTGTTATCAGCATATACTAACTGAATGTATCTGACGCGATACGAGAAAGCTGAATTGTCAATATATGGGTACAATTGCAAACTCTTATCAATATAGTCTTCTATTGTTTTTGCAATGGATGAAAAATTCTCTTGCTTAACCCGATCCTCCCAAAAATCCAGTAATGAAGAAATGTATGAATTAATAATGTAGTAATCATTATTAAATCTTTCACAGGCAAGAGAAAGATAGTTTAATGATTGTGTGGCATCCGATGAACGATTAGCAGCTATTTCATAATAGCGTTCATTTGTTGGATCTAATCTTATCAATTCATTGAAGTATTTTCGTACTACCTCATCTTTCATTTCTTTTTGAAGATCCGCTTCAAGTTCCAAAAGTTCAATCTTGAATCTTCCATCCTCTAAATCAAAAACGTTTTTGGCTTGCAATTTCTGTAATACGGCTATTGGATGACGCAATCCATATGCTTCAGAAATTAAATCATTTAATTCCTTCTGCTCCTCAAGCGTAAGTTTCGGGAATTGTAACCGTTTCCGAGCTCGTTTGTTTTCGTTATTTTTAGACGAATCCGCTTTTTGCTTTCTAATGTACTCTAAAAAGTCATTCGCAAAATTATCCTCATAATGGTCCTTGAGTTTTTTACAATCTTCTGCCAAAAACGTATTGTCTAAACTCAGTCTATCATTTTCTGTAAGTTCCTTTATGATTGTTTCCTGATGTGTACGACTAAGGAATGCATCATCTATAGGAAGTGCTCCGTTATTAAGTTTGTGATTAATCTCAGCAAAAAGCTCATCAAAACCATCAATTTCTACAAAGAAGACTCGATCTCTCCAAAGTAGTTTTTTCAGTTCTGCACTAATACTCCGTTCACCCTTCCTTATACACCAATATATCCCATTCTTAAAATAGTCTTCATGTTGAAGGAGATATGTCAATATATCCATTATAGAATGGTCATTGCCAGCATAGCCGACAACAATCAATCCGAAATCCTTGGCGAATTCTTGAAATTTCATTTTCATGTTCATTTCCAAAGACTCTGTTTCTCTAAGGGTCGTTTTAATATCATCAAATAGATAGTCGCCGTGCAATTTGATGATTTTCGGTCGAGTCGATGTTACACTTATTCCTGAAATGGATGAATCATGGGCACAAACTATCGGCCTATTTTTTGAAAAACGATAAAATGCCTCATTTAACAAATCATCAAAATTGGTAGTAAAGACTGTATTAAAGAATCCTTGTTCAATGAGTTTTACTAAATATGCGTAACCTATTGACGGCGTTTTTCCAGATACTTCATGTTCAACAAAAATTCTGCGATGACGCTGTAAATCATAACGATTTTCAAATAGAGCTGAATACGCATTACTTTCCTCATACCAGTCTGGCGCATTGGTAGAAGAGAAAAATTCCTCTATAGTCATCTCTGAAGTTTTATCACTCTCTTGATAAACCTCATTTTTCCATATGTCAATAAGATTTTGACCAGACCGTATCCCAGAAGTAATTGAAGCACCAGACCCTAATAAAACTGAATAGTTTGGAGCCTTTATTCTTGTTACTTCATGATTCTCAGATGTATTCCCAATAAATCTTATTAAATCTGCAACCGTCTTTCGTTTATGTGATAATTCTTTTAATATCATAAATTCTGCTGATTATACTACTGAAATAGTAATTTTACCAATTTACAAGTTCTGGCTTTAAGAGAAAATCAATCAACCCAATTGTAACGATACCATTCTCATTCCTTTTGGGTTTAATGTAGTCTTTAACGATAATGATTTTTTTGAAAGAATCATCAATGTTAAGTAACGAGGTTAACTCTTGTCGCTCTTTGGTATCCGTTGGCATAATGAATGCGGACTGGAGATAGTAGCGTTGGCTACCTTGATTAGCCACGAAATCTACCTCATATTGTTTGCGAACCCTCTTACCGTCTTTGTCTGTTGTGCGGTATTCTACCACACCAACATCGACTTGAAAGCCACGAATCTTCAATTCGTTATAGATGACATTTTCCATAATGTGGTTTTCTTCTTGCTGCCTAAAGTCAAGAATGGCATTACGAACTCCTACATCTGAAAAATAATACTTAGACAAAGTGTTTATGTATTTCTTTCCCTTGATGTCATAACGAATTGCTTTCTCTGTTAAAAAGGACTCACAAATGTATGTCAGGTAGTTATCAATGGTCTTGTTAGACAGGGATATATTTTTTAAACTCTTGAATGTGTTTGCAAGTTTGTTGGGGTTAGTCGGAGAACCTATGACTGACGCGATAATTTGAATCAGCTCCTTTAATTCAGGTTCTCCTTTCAACTTATATCTTTCAACTATATCATTAATATAAACAGTTGAATACAGCTTTTTGAGATAGTCGATTTTCTTCTTTGGTGTTTCTAATGTTAGAACATGGGGAAGGCCACCGTAAGTATAATAATCGCCCCATGCCTCAATTGGATGCCTGCTATCAACCGACATAAATTCGGCAAAAGAGAGTGGGTACACATGAACCTGATCACCTCTACCCCTAAACTCTGTGATAATATCCGTTGACAAGAATCGAGAGTTGCTTCCCGTCACATAAACATCGGCATTTTCTATCTTAAGGTAACTATTGAGTACATCTTCGAACTCTGGTACATGCTGGACTTCATCAAGAAGTATATAGTACATCCTATTGTCCATCATTTTAGAATTAATATGGGCAAGGAGTGCATCCGGATTACGAAAGTCGGCATTTCGCCTATCTTCTAAATCAACTTTGATTATATGGTCTTCCGAAATTCCTTGTTCTTTCAAATAGTTGTAGAACAAGTGAAGCAATAGATATGACTTGCCGGATCGCCTTAATCCGGTAATAATTTTTATAAGCCCATTATGCCTACTTGTAATGAGCTGCTTTAGATAATAGTCGCGTTTAATAATCATAATCTAAATATGCAGCCATTTGGCCAACTTTTTGGAATGCAAAAATAATCATTAAATTGGGATTAGGTAAATTTGTACTCCAAAAAAATGGTCGTATGACCATTTTTTTGGAGTGAACAAGGTGCTTCACCATATTTCATTCTCTTTCTTCGATATTGCGGCAATTTCGTCGGCAATTAAGACTGATTAATTATTCCAAGCGGGGTAGCCTTTCTTTTTTCCCTCAAATAGATATTTCTACTTCTTACCTGCAAAGATAGCCTTCTGCCTTTGATTGCGCAAGGCGGCCCTTCGGGCTGGGTTGGCTGGAAAAAAAATCATCCTCGCTTCGTGCTCTTGCGTATGAAGAACAAAACTTTCATTGATTCCTGTTTCATACCGCTCTTAATTTACGTTGTAAAATTAATAAGTAAGGAACAGACAAATCCTACTCAAAAATATGAAAATCAATGAAGTATGATGTGTACCAGGGGCTTTTTATATGGCCTTAAAAAAAGACCCTGAATTTGCACCTGACATACTTCGTAGAAACGCTATATTCTGCTTCACCTCAAACAAACAAAAAAGCCCTAATTCCGTTGAGAATCAGAGCTTTTCCTAATTTTGCTTTCTTGAGAAGCGGTGCGTACGGGACTCGAACCCGTGACCCCATGCGTGACAGGCATGTATTCTAACCAACTGAACTAACGCACCAAAATATCATTTGACAATCACAATCTTCTTGATTGCAGATGCAAAGGTAGATATTTTTTTGAAACCTACAATAGCTTTCATATCTTTTTTCTGAAAAAGTGGGTTTATTAAGAATTATCGTGTACATTTGCAGCTATTACATAAAATAGAAAATAGAATGAAAAATACACCAATTGAACGACATCTGATTGATGAAACTATAAATGAGTTTCAAATTGTCGATTTTTCTAAAGCAACCATTCGTGAAGTGAAAGCTATTGCTTCAAAAGCGGAAGCCGCATCAGGGGTTGAGTTTATTAAGATGGAAATGGGTGTTCCGGGACTTCCTCCTTCTGCCGTTGGGGTGAAAGCAGAGGTTGAAGCGCTACAAAAAGGGATAGCCAGCCTATATCCGGACATTAACGGACTGCCCGAATTGAAAAAGGAGGCTTCTAACTTTATCAAGGCATTTATTAATGTGGATTTAAGCCCGGAAGGCTGTGTACCTGTTACCGGTTCTATGCAAGGCACATTCGCTTCTTTCCTCACTTGCAGCCAATGCGATGAAAAGAAAGATACGATTCTGTTTATCGATCCCGGTTTTCCGGTGCAGAAGCAGCAGTTGGTTGTGATGGGGCAGAAATACGAGACATTCGATGTATACGATTACCGAGGCGACAAATTGAAAGAAAAATTGGAGAGTTATTTGAAGAAAGGCAATATATCCGCAATCATCTACTCAAACCCCAATAATCCTAGTTGGATCTGCTTGAAAGATGAAGAGTTGAGGATTATCGGTGAACTGGCTACGCAATATGATGTGATTGTACTGGAAGATCTGGCCTATTTCGCAATGGACTTCCGTCAGGATTTGAGCAAGCCGTATCAGGCTCCTTACCAGCCGTCGGTAGCTCATTATACGGATAATTATGTCTTGTTGATTTCCGGTTCGAAAGCGTTCAGCTATGCCGGACAACGTATCGGTGTAAGTTGTATTTCCGACAAGTTATATCACAGAAGTTATCCGGGACTGACAAAACGGTACGGCGGCGGAACTTTCGGGACCGTCTTCATTCATCGGGTGCTCTATGCACTTTCTTCCGGAACGAGTCATTCTGCACAGTTCGCTATGGCTGCCATGCTGAAAGCTGCTAATGAAGGACAATACAATTTCCTCAATGAAGTGAAAATATATGGTGAAAGAGCGAAGAAGTTGAAAGATATCTTCCTGCATCACGGGTTCCATCTGGTATATGACAATGACTTGGGTGATCCTATTGCAGACGGATTTTATTTCACAATCGGATATCCGGGAATGACTAGCGGTGAGCTTGCCAAGGAGCTGATGTACTACGGTGTAAGCGCTATCTCATTAGTGACTACCGGAAGTCATCAGGAAGGTTTGCGCGCGTGTACCTCTTTTATTAAAGACCATCAATATGCACAACTTGATGAAAGAATGAGATTATTTGCAGAAAATCATCCGGTAGCCTGACGTTTGCGGTAAGACATCCATAAAAGCACCCTGCTAAATCAAAAAAAAACGGAAATAACGATAGTTATTCCGTTTTTTTTATTAATTTAGGGGCATGAATATCAACCTGGACATATTTAAGATTCAATCGAATAATGTATTGCCGTCAAGAGGAAAGATTTTGATATCCGAACCTTTTTTACGCGATGCAACGTTTGGCAGATCCGTAATTCTACTGGTCGATCATACGGAGGAAGGAACTATGGGATTGGTCATCAATAAACAATTGCCACTGCTTCTCAATGATGTTGTCATGGAATTTAAGTATTTGGATGAAATACCTCTCTACAAGGGTGGTCCTGTAGCGACTGATACTTTATTCTACCTCCATACTCTAGAGAAAATTCCCGGCTCTATCCCTGTCAGTAAGGGGCTTTTCCTAAACGGTGATTTTGAAGAAATAAAGAAATATATATTGCAAGGGAATAAAGTGAATGAATGTATCCGCTTTTTCTTGGGATATTCCGGTTGGGAAAGCAATCAGTTACATAGTGAGATAAAGGAAAACACATGGCTGGTATCCGAAGAAGAGAACTCATATCTGATGAGAAACGACACCAAAGATATGTGGAAAGAGGCTTTGGAAAAGCTAGGCAGCAAGTATGAAACGTGGTCACGTTTCCCACAAGTGCCTACGCTGAACTGACATTTAGGCTTTCATCACCTATCTTATAGGAATTCAGTTATTTTCGGGGATTCAGACATTGAAGAAGTACGGCATCTTTATAGCATCCCTCTACCTGTAACCAGTTCTTTAAGAGTCCGCATTGGGTAAAGCCACACGATGCAAATAGCTTCAGACAGACCTCGTTGTCCACTGCCACGTGTGCATAGAGCTGCTTCAAGGACAGAAAACCGAAAGCATATTCGCAAAGTAGCTTCAGCGCATCGGTTGCATAGCCTTGCCGACGATAGTTTTTATGCACGGCAATACCGACCTCTCCACGCGAATGGAGCGGAACAAAATCAGTAATATCAATAGTGCCTAGTATGTCATGATCGGATTTACTCACAATCATCAAGCGTAATTGCTTGTCTGCAAAGACATCACATTGTGAGCCTTCTATATATTGGCGCAGTACATAACGGGAATAAGGGACTGTGAAATTGCTGATATCCCACATAGAAGGATCATTCTCCATCTCGTACATAATATCCATATCTTCCGGCTCTACTGCACGAAGATAGATGCGCTCGTTTGTCAGATAAGATTGTTTCATGCGCTTTAGTCTTTTGTGATGTGAAGTTCGTTACGCAATCTTTTCTCACTGGGCAGACAGAAAAGAGAAGCCGTCAAGCCAATGAGCATACAAAGATTGCCGGTACTGCTTAATGTCAAATAGTAACATAGGATGTTGGCTACAATGGCGACTTCAAGTATTCCCAATCGGACAATGCTCCATTGCACATAACGTTTCAGTGCTAGCGTGATAGTCATATTGTCTATTTTCTTTTTGAGCACCAAGCTGAATAGCTTCAAAGAAAGAGGTACGCAAAGTGCCGTCAACAGAATGCCGATAGTCTCAAAATAATAAGTAGCCTGTACATTATCTACCAGATTTCCTACGGGCAAGAGATCGAACTCCCCTGCTCCAAGCAGAAAAGCCGGAAATACCCAAAAGAAAACATAACCTATATTCAAATTCCTTACAGCACGTTTTATCTGTTCTTCCATGTTCGTTCTAAATTTCTAAATATTAAATTATACAGTTCCGGTGAAAAGAGTCCGGTTCACAATACTACGCCCCAAAGTTACTTCATCGGCATATTCCAATTCATCTCCAACGGATATGCCACGCGCAATCACACTCAGTTTAACCCCTAGTCTATCCAATTTACGATAGATATAGAAATTGGTAGTATCTCCTTCCATCGTTGTGCTCAAAGCCAGAATTACCTCCTTAATTCCTCCTTCGGATACCCGCCGCACCAGACTTTCAATCTGAAGGTCGCTCGGTCCCACTCCGTCCATTGGAGAAATGACTCCTCCTAAAACATGATAGAGCCCCCGATATTGCTGGGTTGCTTCTACCGCCATCACGTCGCGGATATTCTCTACTACGCAAATAGTGGAAGCATCCCGTTGTGGATTGGCGCAGATCTGGCAAATTTCAGTATCAGATATGTTATGACATACCTTACAGTACTTCACCTCTCGTTTCAATGTCATGATGGAATTTCCGAAAGCCTCTACGGTGGCCGTATCCTGACGAAGCAGATGCAAAACAAGCCTCATGGCCGTTTTACGTCCTATACCCGGCAACTTGGAAAATTCACCGACCGCCTTTTCGAGTAATATGGAAGGATATTGTTGATTCATAGATAATAATTACGTTCTATCGATATTTTGGCGCAAAGATACAGATTATTGTTATAATACCTACAAAAAACACTACCTTTGCAGTCGATATGATGATACTTGTCACTATAATATGCTACTTTGCGGTATTATTATTAATAGCCCGTATCACCGGATATAAAGGCGGATCGAATGCAGCGTTCTTCAAGGGAGAGAATAAATCTCCTTGGTATGTGGTTTCTTTTGGTATGATCGGCGCCTCTATTTCCGGAGTGACCTTCGTTTCTGTTCCCGGCATGGTGCGTGGCATGGATATGACATATATGCAGACGGTATTCGGCTTTTTCTTCGGATATATGGTGGTAGCGCATATATTGCTTCCCTTATACTATAAACTCAACTTGACAAGTATATACGGCTATCTCGGCACACGCATCGGAACGCGCGCCTATCGTACCGGCTCGTTTTTCTTTTTATTGTCGCGTATGTTGGGAACGGCAGCCAAACTCTATCTGGTTTGTCTCATTCTCCACACTTATGTATTTCAGGAGATGCATATTCCCTTTTGGATAATCGCTGTCGGATCGGTTGCCTTAGTATGGGTGTATACCCACAAAAGCGGAATAAAAACGATTGTATGGACAGACACTTTGCAGACTTTCTGTCTGATAGCAGCACTGATTTTTATTATCTATTTTACAATTCAAGAATTAGGACTGGATTTTAACGGCATTATCCAGACCATTCAGCACAATGAACACAGCAGAATTTTTGTCATGGATGATTGGGTATCCCGGCAAAATTTCTTTAAACAGTTCTTTAGCGGTATCTTCATCGTGATTGTAATGACCGGACTCGACCAAGACATGATGCAAAAGAATCTGTCTTGCCGTAATCTTCGCGAAGCACAGAAGAATATGTATTGTTACGGATTCTCATTTATTCCGCTAAACTTTCTATTCTTGTGTCTGGGAATATTACTGATTACATTAGCCGGACAAATGCAATTGGCATTACCTGCTATGAATGATGATATTTTACCCATGTTTGCAGCGCAAGGCTATCTGGGACGACCCGTTCTGATACTTTTTACAATCGGTATTATCGCAGCCGCTTTCAGCAACTCGGACTCCGCACTGACGGCCATGACAACCAGCGTATGCGTGGATTTGCTGAATACGGAAAAAGACAGTGAAGAAACGGCACGCCGCAAAAGGAATAAGGTACATTTATCCCTTTCAGTCTTACTGGCTTTCTTCATCTGCCTCGTAGAAACTCTAAACAATAAAAGTGTAATTGACGCGATCTATATCATCGCCTCTTATACTTACGGTCCCTTATTAGGTATGTTTGCTTTCGGACTTTTTACCCGCAGACAAACCAACGATCGGTGGGTTCCGTTGATAGCTATCCTTTCACCCCTACTCTGTTACCTCGCCGATTGGTGGATTGGAAAAGAAACCGGATATAAATTCGGTTATGAATTGCTAATGTTAAATGGAACACTTACCTTTGCAGGGCTAATATTGATGTCAAAGAAACAAATGACTAGAAAATGGAAATAACAAGCGCAGAATTTGTGATTAGCAATACAGACGTGAAGAAATGTCCGGCAGGCACTTTTCCCGAATATGCTTTCATCGGTCGTTCTAATGTAGGAAAATCGAGTCTTATCAATATGTTGACCGCCCGCAAGGGATTGGCTATGACTTCTGCCACTCCGGGAAAAACTATGCTTATCAACCATTTCCTGATTAATAAAAACTGGTATCTTGTCGATCTTCCGGGATATGGCTATGCCCGTCGCGGTCAGAAAGGGAAAGACCAGATACGCACGATAATCGAGGATTATATTCTTGAACGGGAGCAGATGACAAACCTTTTTTTATTAATAGACAGTCGCTTGGAACCTCAAAAGATTGATCTCGAATTCATGGAATGGCTGGGGGAAAACGGCATTCCTTTTTCTATCATTTTCACCAAAGCCGATAAACTGAAAAGCGGACGATTGAAGATGAATATCAATGCTTATCTCCGTGAACTGAGCAAACAATGGGAAGAACTCCCTCCCTACTTTATTTCTTCTTCGGAAAACCGCACCGGACGGACAGAAATACTTGATTATATAGAAAGCATAAACAAAGATCTCAATATAAAATGAAAATGAAGAAGAATTTTTTATCTGCTACCTTGATGGTGGTATTTATGCTGACGGCAACTAACAGCCAGGCACAATCATGGGCGGACTTGTTGAATAAGGACAACATCTCAAAAGTTGTGAACGCCATTACAGGAAACACTGAGACGATCGACATGACTGGAACATGGAGTTACAAAAGCTCAGCCGTCGAGTTCGAATCGGATAATCTGCTGATGAAAGCAGGAGGTGCAGCCGCAGCGACAATGGCGGAAAACAAGTTGAACGAGCAGTTGAGCAAGATTGGCATTAAGGACGGGCAAATGAGTTTCACGTTCAATGCAGACAGTACTTTCACCAGCACAGTGGGAAAGAAAACATTGAAAGGAACTTACTCCTACAATGCTTCCACCAAACAAGTGGACTTGAAATATTTGCGATTGCTGAACCTGCACGCTAAAGTGAATTGCAGTTCTAATTCACTGGAATTGTTATTCAACTCGGATAAATTGCTAAAATTAATGGCGTTTATCGGTAGTAAAAGCAACAGTACCGCACTCAAAGCCGTTAGTTCTCTGGCCGATAACTATGACGGAATGATGCTTGGATTCGAGCTTGCCAAATAGCAAATACAATCCGTTTAATACTATTTCGCACTCTATAAAGTATATTTTAAGGGAAAAAGCATTACCTTTGGCACTTGTAATCAAAAAAGAGAAGGAAAAATGAAAAAGATACTTTTTTTTATGACTTTGTTAGTAATGGGGGTAAGTTTTGCATTTGCTCAAACCAATGCAGATATTAAGTTTGACAAAACAACTCACGACTTCGGCAAGTTCTCAGAAAACAGTCCGGTAGTTAGTTGTACATTTACCTTTACTAATATCGGTGACGCTCCTTTGGTAATCCACCAGGCGGTAGCTTCATGCGGATGTACTGTACCCGAATATACGAAAGAACCTATCATGCCGGGCAAAAAAGGTACAATCAAAGTGACTTATAACGGAACAGGCAAATATCCGGGACATTTCAAAAAATCAATCACCTTGCGTACCAACGCCAAAACAGAGATGGTAAGATTGTATATCGAAGGCGATATGACGGCAAAAGATGCAAAGTAGGAAAAAATAGACTATTACATAAAGGAGAATCTTTCGGTTCTCCTTTTTTTTTGTTTACTTTGAAGACGGAAACGTAAATTGACACATTAGCAAATTATAAAACTATGAAACAAGAAGAAGACAAATTCACCGGGTTGCCCGAGAATGCGTTTAGAGAATTGAAACCGGGGGAAGTATACAACCCGTTGATGAGTCCCTCAAAAAATTATCCGGAAGTTAACTTCTGGTCGGTAGCATGGGGTATTGCTATGGCAATCCTCTTCTCAGCCGCCGCAGCCTATCTGGGATTAAAGGTAGGCCAAGTATTCGAGGCGGCTATTCCTATCGCCATTATTGCTGTAGGAGTCTCCGGAGCTGCCAAAAGAAAAAATGCGTTAGGAGAAAATGTTATTATCCAGTCTATCGGAGCTTGTTCCGGAGTGATTGTGGCCGGAGCGATCTTCACACTTCCTGCTCTTTATATCCTTCAGGCAAAATATCCAGAGATGACAGTTACTTTCATGCAGGTATTCATCAGTTCCCTGCTGGGTGGTGTACTGGGAATTCTGTTCCTGATTCCTTTCCGGAAATATTTCGTAAGTGATATGCATGGCAAATACCCTTTCCCTGAAGCGACAGCTACCACACAGGTATTGATCTCCGGAGAAAAAGGCGGAAGCCAAGCCAAACCCTTGCTGATAGCGGGAATGATTGGTGGACTATATGACTTTATCGTAGCCACATTCGGCTGGTGGAATGAGAATTTTACGACCCGTGTGTGCAGTGCCGGAGAAATGCTGGCGGAAAAAGCCAAACTGATATTCAAGGTAAATACCGGAGCTGCCGTATTGGGATTAGGTTATATAGTCGGATTAAAATATGCTTCCATCATCTGCGCCGGTTCATTGGCTGTATGGTGGATTATCATTCCGGGAATGTCCGCTATTTGGGGAGACAGTGTGCTGAATGCATGGAATCCGGAGATTACATCCACTGTAGGAATGATGAGTCCGGAAGAAATATTCAAATATTACGCTAAGAGCATTGGTATCGGCGGTATTGCTATGGCAGGTGTCATTGGTATCATCCGTTCATGGGGAATCATTAAAAGTGCAGTTGGGCTGGCTGCCAAAGAGATGGGCGGTAAAGGCAATGTAGAGAAAAACATCATCCGTACACAACGGGATCTCTCGATGAAGATTATTGCAATCGGTTCTATCATCACTTTGATACTCATCGTACTGTTTTTCTACTTTGATGTAATGCAAGGAAATCTGCTACACACATTGGTAGCGATTCTTCTAGTTGCCGGCATTTCTTTCCTGTTCACTACGGTAGCCCCGCCAATGCGATTGCAATTGTCGGTACAAATCCCGTATCGGGTATGACATTGATGACACTGATTCTGGCTTCTGTAGTGATGGTAGCCGTAGGACTGAAAGGCCCTTCAGGCATGGTTGCAGCATTAGTGATGGGCGGTGTGGTATGTACCGCACTTTCAATGGCCGGAGGTTTCATTACCGACTTGAAAATCGGTTATTGGCTGGGAAGTA
>ENA-OPWC01000251-OPWC01000251.1-human-gut-metagenome-genome-assembly--contig:-NODE-251-length-48579-cov-4.026832_pt1 | contig 48579 bp, 36 predicted proteins | sample MGYA00241504_ERZ502000 | MGnify/ENA primary metagenome ERZ502000 (study PRJEB25962, sample SAMEA2042005) | human gut metagenome | biome: human gut; feature: human-associated habitat; material: faeces...
AGGAAAAACAACAGGATGTAGTTAATTATATTCTGGGGTGCTGGCCTGGAAAAATGGCAGAAAAGTTTGCTGAGGCAATAGGATATTCTAAATAGTTGTAGTAAAAAGCTCTGATGTCAGGGCTTTTTTGTTTGTATATGAATTATAATTAACAATCGGTCACTCAACCATCGGTTGAAAAATATCGACTTTTAATTGATTGAAAGCCATCTCCATATTATATATAATTTCATTATCGGAGGTGATTACATGGAAAATATATGCAATATTTTGGCAACTAATATACAAACATATCGTAAAAAATCCGGAATGACACAGGAGGAACTTGCAAATAAGTTGGGAGTTTCTTTTCAGGCAGTTTCAAAGTGGAAAAATGCAAAGTCATTGCCGGATATTTTATTTTTGCCGGTTTTAGCAGACCTGTTTAACTGCAACATAGACGAACTTTTCTCAAGAAAATCAGAACCAAATGTCAATAATGAATATTGTACAGAATTGCCATGGGAGGACGATGGCATTATTCGTGGTGTGGTTTGCAAAGGTAGAAAAATTTTACAAAAAACAGACAACATAACTGAAAAGTTTACTTTTGAAATAATTGGTGATGCAAAAAGTGTTCAAAGCCAGTGCAATATATATGTTGAAGGTTGTGTTTCAGGTGGATGCAATGCAAATGGAGAAGTGAATATTACCGGGCATTTAAATGGTGGTTGTAACTCAAATGGAAATGTTACGGTTGGGGGACATTTCTCAGGAGGGTGTAATGCAGGTGAAAATATAACAGTTGGTGGTGATTTATCAGGTGACATCAATTGTGGAGAAACGGTTCAGGTAAATGGAAATGTTAAGGCAGATAAAATAAAGGGCAACCTTGTTTGTAACTCGATAAAATGTGACAAGGTTGAAGGCAATGTTGTTTGTAATTCAATAGATAGTGATATTGTTAAAGGGGATATTAAAATAAAGAATTAAAGATATTGTTGTGTTACAACTATGTTATATCACAACAAAGATTACCATTTATTTTGTGTATATTAGAAAGTAAGGATGTAAATATGTTTAGATTTATTGAAAATTTAGTAGCAAATGCAAACATCAAAAAATGTGAAAAGGACCTTGAAGATACTACAATTATGGATATTTATGAAGTGGATACGGCAGTAAAAATGTGGTAGAACGAGGGGATGAATGCAACAAAATCTTGGGAACGTGCAGAACAGATGAGGAAAGAGATAGAAGGCAAGTAAATTTGGAATAATCATTGAATTAAAAGAGTTATAATATTAAATAAAAAGAAGTTATTGCAAATACAGATAAAATATCACCTAGTCAAAGACTAGGTGATATTTTATCTGTATGCCTTATTGTAAAAAATTACTTCAATTGATAATAATTCATACCATCCATAATGCAATAAAAATAAATCTCCCGTCGTTTAATTTACATATGACGTCAGATAAATAACAAATCTAAAATTATATTTTTAATATCGGGAGGAATTATTATGAGAAAATCAAAAAAAATTTTAGCGGTTACATTGGCGGCAGCAATGCTTTGTTCTGTATTGCCGGCATCGCAGGCTAATGCAGCGGTAAAACATAAAGGAGTATATTCCACATTAAAAAATGGAGTTCTTACAATTAGCGGAAAAGGGAAAATGCCAAAAAACATGAAATTTAGAGGAAACACAAAAATAAAAAAAGTTATTATAAAAAAAGGTGTTACTTCTATTCCGGATAATGCATTTAAATCATGCAAAAAATTAAAGAGTGTTTCCATTCCAAACACTGTAAAATCCGTAGGTTCTTACAGTTTTTATAATACAGCCATTGAAAACATAACAATACCTAAAAGTGTAAAAACAATGGGGGCAGGTTCTTTATGTAATTGTAAATTATTGACGACTGTAACAATGCCCGGAAAATTTAAGGTTTACGCTCCAAATCCGGAGAGAAATGAAGATATAATGAGTCGTTATGATAATATTAAAAGTGTAAAGCTTAATACAATATTAGACATTTTTAACATGAAGTATTTTTCTGCAATGAATGTCTATACATGGAATAAAGATACCAAATATAAAAGTTATGACGGTGTAGTATATTCAAAGGATGGTAAAACAGTTTTGGGAATGCCACTAAAAAGAGATGAATTGGCAGTAAGAGAAGGTTGCACAACCTTTGATGTTCAGGCAGTTGCATATGACAGTGTTTCCAAGGACTCTGACACATTTGCGTGTGGTTCACTTAGAAAAGTAATAATTCCGGAATCAATCGAAAAAGTAGTGGATAGTAGAAATTTGCTTTCAAAGACAAAAAGAGCAGAATTTAAAGTTAAAGATATTATTGTAAAATCCAAAAAATTGGATGGAAATAGCATTGCCTTGTTATCCACATGCTTCAATCATATTGAAACAGAAAAATTTATGGAAAAGTTTTCTAATCAAATAAAGAAAGAAGATGGAATGTACATAAGTAATGACAATGTACTTGTAAAGTATGATGGGAAAGCAAAGAATGTTGTCATACCTTCTTATGTGAAAGAAATTGCTGATAATGCGTTTTATACTGCTAATGTGGATAGCGTAGATATACCTGACAGCGTTACGAAGTTTGGTAAAAATATATTTGAATTATCTAGTATCGTAAAGGTAAATCTTCCTAAAAATATGAAAACTATCTCTGAAGCAATGTTTAAAAATTGCAGTAATCTTATTAATGTGAAAATTCCTGATTCAGTGGAAATCATTGAAAATGAGGCATTTTCCGGATGCTCTAAGATTGATGTTAATATTGCATTTGGACAGAATATGAAAGTGATAAAATCAAAGGCATTTTCAAATGTTCCATGGGAGAAAATAACGGTACCTGCATCAATAGTAAGAATTGATGAAGATGCATTCGAGGGACCATATGAGGAGTCAATGAAGAAAAGTGTGGTAATAGAGAGCAATTCAAAGAAAATCACACCGCAAGCATTTTATGTTAGTGGAGACGATTTAGACTTTATTGGCAAAACAAGTTTGGAATACAGTAAGAATTTTAAATATGCAGCAACAAAAGCAGTGGCAAGAAACATAAAATATTATGGAAACAAGAAAACAAAATTAGAATACAGCTGGGCAAAAGTAAAAGGTGCTGCTGGATACCAGATTTACGCTAGCAATAATAAGAAATTTAAGAAAAAAAATAAAAAGATAGTTGTTAAGCAAAAAAACCGGACGAAGATAACGGCGAAAAAATTGAAGGCAGGAAAGACCTATTTTGTCCGGATTCGATCTTATAAGATTGATGCAGGAAAAAAAGTGTATTCTAAGTGGTCAAAAGTGAAAAAGACTAAGATAAAATAAAAAATTGTTTATCGAGCGGTATGTAAAAACAACGCACCGGCTGTATGAAGCCGGTGTGTTGTTTTTTTACGCATTTTTTACATAGAAATGATTTCAGATTTTACATTCGCCCCCTAAACTAGGTCTTGTAAGAAAGAAAAAGAAAGATGAAAAGATTGAAAGGAGAAAACAAAAATGAAGATGACAAAAAAAGTATTAGGAATGGTTTTATGCGGGGTTATGACAGTGGGGATGATTACCGGCTGTGGCGGCTCTGACAGCAGCACAACAAATGATGCAGGAAATACATCTGCAGATGCAGCACAGGAAATTTCCGTTGTATCACGTGAAGATGGTTCCGGTACACGAGGCGCTTTTGTAGAACTTTTTGGTGTTGAAGATGAGGAGAACGGAGAAAAAGTAGACAAGACGACAGAAGAAGCAACAATCGCAAACAGCACGGAAATCGTTATGACAACCGTAGCCGGTGATAAAAATGCAATTGGTTACTGCTCACTCGGTTCCTTAAATGACAGTGTGAAAGGACTTAAGATTGATGGTGCAGAGTCAACGGTTGATAACATTAACAATGGAAGTTATGCAATTTCTCGACCATTTAACATTGCAACAAAGGATAAGAAAAGTGAAGTAACACAGGACTTCATTAACTACATCCTGAGTGAAGACGGACAGAAAGTAATTGAGTCTAACGGTTACATCAAAGCAAGTGATGCCGGTGCTTTCAAGAGTAACGGTGCCAAAGGTAAAATTGTAGTAGCCGGTTCCTCTTCGGTTACACCGGTTATGGAAAAACTTGCTGAAAGTTACAAGACAGTAAACAGTGGAGCAGAAATTGAAATTCAGGAAAGTGATTCCACAACAGGTATGAACTCAGCAGCAGAAGGAACTTGTGACATCGGTATGGCATCCCGTGACTTAAAAGACAGTGAAACAGGTGCAGGACTTACACCGACAGTAATTGCAAAAGACGGAATCGTAGTAATCGTAAATAACGAAAATAAAGTAGATAACATGACAAAAGCACAGGTAAATGATGTGTTCCGCGGAACAATCACAGACTGGAGTGCCATCAAATAAAGGAGGCAGCCATGAAAGAAAGGGCAATGAAAGTAGTGTTTCTGATTGCCGCTTGTGTTTCGATTCTCGCTGTAGCATTAATTTGTATCTTTCTCTTCGCAAATGGTATCCCGGCAATTAAGGAAATCGGCTTGTTCGATTTCCTGACGGGAACGGCGTGGAAACCGGGAAATCACAAATTTGGGATTTTGCCGATGATATTAGGAAGTATATATGTGACCGCCGGAGCTCTTATTGTAGGAGTTCCGATTGGCATTTTGACGGCAGTGTTTTTAGCAAAGTATTGTCCGAAAAAATGGTATCGAATCTTAAAAGGTGGCGTCGATTTGCTTGCCGGAATCCCATCCGTTGTCTACGGATTTTTTGGACTTGTTGTTCTGGTTCCGATGGTGCGCGACACCTTTGGCGGAAATGGAAACAGTATTTTAACGGCATCTCTTTTGCTTGGTATTATGATTCTGCCAACGATTATTGAAACATCAGAGGCAGCTATTCAGGCGGTGCCGGATAAATATTATGAGGGGGCACTGGCGCTTGGTGCCACGCATGAGAGAAGTGTTTACCGTACGGTTGTACCGGCAGCAAAATCCGGAATTTTAGCAGGAATCATTCTTGGTGTCGGACGCGCGATTGGTGAGACGATGGCAGTCATTATGATTGCCGGAAATCAGGCAAGAATGCCTGCCGGTTTGTTAAAGGGTGTTCGTACACTTACAGCAAACATAGTAATTGAAATGGGATATGCGGCAGATTTACACCGCGAAGCGTTAATTGCGACGGGCGTTGTCCTGTTTGTCTTTATCCTGATTATCAATTTATTGTTCTCACTCTTAAAGAGAAAGAAGGTGGACTAGATGGCAAATGGTTTGAAAAAACAAAAGCAGAAATGGAAAGCACTTGCAAAACATAAGTCCTCTCTGGTTCTTTACCTGATTACAATTTTGGCAGCAGCGATTACGGTATTTGTGTTAGGATATCTGATTGTTTATATTCTGGCAAATGGTATTCCACATTTGAAACCGTCACTGTTTGTTTTTACTTATACATCGGACAATGTTTCGATGATGCCGGCACTGATTAATACGGTGCTTATGACACTGGCAACCTTGATTGTTGCGGTTCCGCTTGGCATTTTCGCCGCCATTTATCTGGTGGAATATGCAAAGAAAGGAAACAAATTAGTAAGTGTAATTCGTGTGACGGCAGAGACACTGACCGGAATACCATCGATTGTTTATGGATTGTTTGGTATGTTGTTCTTCGTCGGTTACTGCAAATGGGGATTTTCCCTTTTATCAGGAGCTCTCACCTTAGCAATTATGGTGCTTCCGGTTATTATGCGAACGACCGAAGAAGCACTTATGGCAGTGCCGGATTCTTACCGAGAAGGAAGCTTTGGGCTTGGTGCCGGAAAACTGCGAACGGTATTTCACGTAGTTTTGCCGAGTGCCGTTCCGGGGATTTTATCCGGTGTTATTTTGGCTACCGGGAGGATTGTTGGTGAGACCGCAGCATTGATTTATACGGCAGGAACGATTGCAAAAGTGCCAAATAGCATTTTTGATTCGGCAAGAACGTTATCGGTTCATATGTACAATTTGTCAAAAGAAGGACTGCATACGGATGAATCGTATGCAACGGCAGTGGTTCTTTTGATCCTTGTAATTGCAATCAATATGTTGTCGAATTTTGTCGCTCGAAAAGTTGGGAAAAACAAATATGGCAATTAGAATGGAGAATGAATATGGAAGATAAATTTTGCATACAAAACATGAATCTCTATTATGGAGATTTTCATGCACTGAAAGATGTCAGTATGAACATTCCGGCGAATGAGATTACCGCTTTTATCGGACCTTCCGGTTGCGGCAAATCCACATTTTTAAAATCGCTAAACCGGATGAATGATTTGGTAGAAGGGTGTCGGATTTTTGGTTCCCTTCAGTTAGATGGAGAAGATATTTACGGTGACATTGATGTCAATCATCTTCGCAAGCGGGTTGGAATGGTGTTCCAGAACCCGAACCCGTTTCCAATGAGCGTGTACGATAATATTGCTTATGGTCCACGAACTCATGGAATTCACTCCAAGGCAAAATTAGATGAAATTGTCGAACGGTCGCTGAAACAGGCAGCAATTTGGGACGAACTCAAAGACCGTTTGAAAAAAAGTGCCCTTGGTTTATCCGGCGGACAGCAGCAGCGTTTGTGTATTGCCAGAGCGCTTGCAATAGAGCCGGAAGTGATTTTGATGGATGAACCAACAAGTGCCTTAGACCCGATTTCCACTTCAAGAATTGAGGATTTGGTACTGGAATTAAAAGATAAATACACAATTGTAATGGTAACGCATAATATGCAGCAGGCAACGCGTGTATCTGACCGCACGGTATTTTTCCTTCTTGGAGAAGTAGTTGAAATGGACAAAACGGAAAAATTATTTTCCATGCCAACGGATAAACGTACAGAAGATTATATTACGGGGAGGTTTGGATGATGAGAAATCGATTTGACAGACAGCTTACAGAATTAAATCAGGACATGATTCAGATGGGGCATATGATTGGCCAGGCAATCGGCATGGCAATCAGCGCACTGAATAACCGTGACAAAGAACAGGCGGAAAAAGTAATTGATTATGATGATGAAATTAATGAGGAGGAGCGGATTATCGAAAATCTCTGCTTGAAACTTTTGCTGCAGCAGCAGCCTGTGGCAAGGGATCTGCGCGTAATTTCATCGGCACTGAAAATGATTACAGACATGGAAAGAATTGGTGATCAGGCAGCAGATATTTCGGAAGTAACGCTGCATTTAATTGATGCTAAGTATAAAAGAGATATGGAGCATATTCGGAAGATGGCAGCAGAAACGACCTGTATGGTTGTGCAGAGTGTGGAAGCATACGTAGAAAAAGACGAGGAAAAAGCAAAAGAAGTCATTGCGCATGATGACATCATTGATGATTTATTTATTAAGTCAAGAGAGGATGTAATTTCTCTTATTCGCAGCAATCCGGAAGAGGGGGCTTGTGCGACGGATTTACTTATGATTGCAAAGTACTTTGAGCGAATCGGAGACCATGCCTGCAACATTGCGGAATGGGTCATTTTTTCAATTACCGGAGAGCACAAGAAAAAATAAAAATAAAAATAAGAATATGTAAAGTTATAATTGCATTTTTTCCTTATCAGCAGTAAAATAAATATAACATTGATTTTACTTATGAGATAGGAGGAGCGTGTGTATGAAATCAAAATCATTGCGATTTCGCATATTGTTACTATTGGTAGGGACAACGGCTATAACTGCTTTAATTTGCGGAATTATAGGATATTATAATTCGAGAGCGGTTGCCAACAGTGATGCAAAAGAAAAATTAACGACAGTGAGTGAAGGGTATGGGAAAGATATCGACAACCTGCTTTCACAGGTAGAAGTTGCGGTGAACACTCTTGCAGATGTAACAAAAAATCAGATTCAGGATGTAGACAAGTTTAAAAGCAGCAGCAGCTACGTGGATTCCTGTACGGAGGCGTTAGAGACTACAGCTCTTCAGTGTGCGAATAACACGAAGGGCGCGATGACTTATTATATCCGCTATAATCCGGAATTTACAGAAGCAACATCCGGTATTTTTGCTTCGAAAGAGAGTGAGAATGCAGATTTTAAGTCATTGACACCGACAGATTTCAGCAGTTTTGACAAAGACGATGCAGAACATGTGGGCTGGTATTATATTCCGGTTAAAAATGGAAAGGCAACTTGGATGGATCCGTATTTAAATTCCAATGTGAATGTATATATGATTTCCTATGTTGTTCCGATTATGATTGACAATGAAGCAATCGGAGTTGTTGGTATGGATATCAACTTTAATCAGTTAAAACAACTTGCCGACAAAGCCAAATGTTTTGATTCCGGATATGCTTTCCTGGTTGATTCAACGAATAAAGTTTTGTCACATAAGGATATAAAACAGGGAACGGATTTGCAGAAAGTAGATGGCGAACTGGCCTCATTTGTGAAAGCCGGAAGGATGGGCGAAATAAAAGAGTATACTTATGATGGAAACAGGAAAATGGTAAGTGCTGTTTCATTGAAGAATGGCATGAAATTGGTAATGGCTGTTTTAGATAAAGAAGTGCAGAGCAATTCCACCCGCTTGATGTATATGATGATTATTGCGATTGCTGCAGCAATTTTATATGCAGCAATTACAGGATTTTTCTTCAGTGGTTCGATGATTCGTCCAATTAAGGATTTGACAGGAATTATTGAGGATACGGCGAAACTTAATTTTGTAAAAAGTGCAAAGGGTGAGAAATTAGTCCGTATGAAGGACGAGACCGGTGCGATGGCGCGTGCCGTACAGCAGATGCGAAGTAAACTTCGTGAGATGGTAGCGTTAATTGACCAGGCAGGAATTAAAATGGGTGATAATGTTACCGACTTGACTGTGAATATGTCAGAGGTCAATGATATCTGTAATAATAACTCGGCTACAACAGAAGAACTCGCAGCAGCGATGGAAGAAGCAGCCAGTGCAACGGATACAGTAAATCAGACGATTGCAACCGTAAAAGAAAATGCAGAAAGTATCAAGGCACTTTCACAGAGTGGTGCCACACTGTCAACGGAAGTGATGGAACGTGCGAACCAGTTAAAGACAACGACGGAGAATGCCGGAAAACGTACAGATGAAATGTATGCAGAAGTGAAACAGCGTACGGAAGTTGCGATGAAACAGGCAGAAGCGGTAGAGAAGATTAATGAACTTACACATGATATTATGGAAATTTCTTCTCAGACAAATCTCCTTGCCTTAAATGCTTCCATTGAGGCAGCAAGAGCGGGAGAGGCCGGTAAAGGATTTGCCGTTGTAGCAACCGAAATCGGTGCTTTGGCTACACAGACCCAGAATGCAGTTGGTGATATCGACAGCATTATTGGTGAGGTACATAACGCAGTAAGCGGTATGGTAGATTGTTTACAGAATGCAATGGACTTTTTGGAAAATACGGTTCTTGGCGATTACAAAGGATTTATGGAAGTCGGCGAGAAGTATTCCAAGGATGCTGCTGCTTTTGAAGATGGCATGACCAAAATTAATCATTCAATTGTTACGTTGGTTGATGCGATTACCGATATTTCTCATTCAATCGAAGAGATTAATCTGACGGTAAATGAGTCGGCAACCGGTGTTTCGGATATTGCAGAGAAAACTTCTGAGATGGTTCGGAAGATTGAGGCAACCGGAACATTTATGCAGGATAGCGAAGAAAGTGCTAACAATTTAAATCAGATTGTCAGTGAATTTGATTTGGATGGCAAGAAATAACAAACTCTTGACAATTGCAAATAATCGTACTATCATGAAAATGCTCATAGAGAAAAGCGTTGACGGAGACAGTACCCTGTGTGGAAGTGTTTCAGTGAGCCGGCGATAGTGAGAATCCGGCACCAGTAAGCATAGGCGAATATCACTCCTTAGCTGCAAAGTCGAACGGTTTTTATCCAGTAGACTGCGCCGGTATTCCCCGTTAAAAGGATATATGTTCGGTTTGTGAAACGCTCACAGTCCTGACGTAGAAGACAGGTGGTATAATGAAAGCTTAGGCTCTCATCCTAGTTGGATGGGAGCTTTTTTTATTCAATTTTTATGGAGGTAATTATGTATAACAAAGTATCAACAGGCATGAATTTTGTCGAGAGAGAAAAAGAAGTAGAAAAGTTTTGGAAGGACAAAGATATTTTCCGCAAAAGTATTAAACTTCGCGAAGGGGCACCAACATATATGTTTTACGATGGACCGCCAACTGCGAACGGAAAACCACATATCGGTCATGTGCTGACCCGTGTTATCAAAGATATGATTCCGCGTTACCGCACAATGAAAGGTTATCGTGTGCCACGTAAAGCCGGATGGGATACGCATGGACTGCCGGTTGAGCTGGAAGTAGAAAAACTGTTAGGTCTGGATGGAAAAGAGCAGATTGAGGAATATGGTATGGAACCATTTATCAATCAGTGTAAAGAATCTGTCTGGAAATACAAAGGTATGTGGGAAGACTTTTCCGATACCGTAGGTTTCTGGGCTGACATGGATGACCCATATGTCACATATGATGACAATTATATTGAGTCTGAGTGGTGGGCATTGAAGGAAATCTGGAATAAAGACCTTTTGTATAAAGGATTTAAAATCGTGCCTTACTGCCCTCGCTGCGGTACACCTTTGTCCGCACAGGAAGTTGCACAGGGATACAAAACCGTAAAAGAGCGTTCTGCTATTGTTCGCTTTAAGGTGACAGGTGAGGATGCCTATTTCCTTGCATGGACGACAACACCTTGGACCCTGCCAAGTAACGTGGCTCTTTGTGTAAACCCGAATGATACTTACTGTAAAGTAAAAGCAGCAGATGGCTATACTTATTATATGGCGCAGGATCTTTTGGATACGGTACTTGGTAAACTGGCAAAAGATGATGAGCCGGCTTATGAAGTGTTAGAGAGTTTCCCGGGAACCGCATTAGAGCATAAAGAATATGAGCCATTGTTTGCCTGCGCGAAAGAGTGTGCTGATAAGCAGAACAAAAAAGGATTTTTCGTAACCTGTGATACTTACGTTACGATGACCGATGGTACCGGTATTGTTCATATCGCACCGGCATTTGGTGAAGATGATGCCAATGTGGGAAGAAACTATGACCTTCCTTTTGTGCAGTTTGTAAATGAAAAAGGCGAGTTGACAGAAGAGACTCCATTTGCAGGTATTTTCGTAAAGAAAGCGGACACTGAGGTATTAAAAGACTTAGATGCCAGAGGACAGTTGTTTGATGCACCGAAGTTTGAGCATGAATATCCACACTGCTGGCGCTGTGATACACCGTTGATTTACTATGCAAGAGAATCCTGGTATATCCGTGAAACAGCAGTAAAAGACGATTTGATTAAAAATAATAACACTGTAAACTGGATTCCGGAGTCAATTGGAAAAGGACGTTTTGGAAACTGGTTAGAGAATATTCAGGACTGGGCAATTTCCCGTAACCGTTATTGGGGAACTCCATTAAACATCTGGGAGTGTGAAGGATGTGGACATCAGGAATGTATCGGCGGAAGAAAAGAACTGGCAGAGCGTGCCGGAGATCCAAAAGCCGCCGAGGTAGAACTCCACCGTCCATACATTGATGAAGTAACCTTTACCTGTCCGGATTGTGGAAAAGTTATGCACCGTGTACCGGAAGTAATCGACTGTTGGTTTGACTCCGGTGCGATGCCATTTGCACAGTATCACTATCCATTTGAAAATAAAGACGTGTTTGAGAAACAGTTTCCGGCCCAGTTTATCTCCGAGGCGGTTGACCAGACACGTGGATGGTTCCATTCGCTGATGGCAGAATCTACTTTACTTTTCAACAAAGCACCATATGAGAATGTAATCGTTCTTGGACATGTGCAGGATGAAAATGGACAGAAGATGAGTAAGAGTAAGGGAAATGCCGTAGATCCGTTTGATGCTCTGGAAAATTATGGAGCAGACGCAATCCGCTGGTATTTCTATGTAAACAGTGCGCCATGGCTGCCGAACCGTTTCCATGGAAAAGCAGTTACCGAAGGACAGCGTAAATTCATGGGTACACTGTGGAACACATATGCCTTTTATGTGTTGTATGCGGAGATTGACCAGTTTAATCCAACCGAGCATACATTAGAATATGATAAACTTTCGATTATGGACCGCTGGCTTTTGTCCCGTCTGTATTCGACGGTTAAAGAAGTTGATGAGGACCTTGACAACTACAAAATTCCGGAGACCGCAAAAGCACTGCAGAGTTTTGTGGAAGATATGAGTAACTGGTATGTGCGCCGCTGTCGTGATCGTTTCTGGGCAAAAGGCATGGAGCAGGATAAAATGAATGCCTACATGACTTTGTATACGGCACTTGTAACAATCAGTAAGGCAGCAGCTCCGATGATTCCATTTATGACCGAGAGCATTTATCAGAATCTCGTGTGCAATCTGGATTCAAAAGCACCGGAAAGTATTCATTTGTGTGATTTTCCGAAAGTTAAGGAAGAATGGATTGACAAAGAACTTGAGACACAGATGAAACAGCTTTTGGACATTGTTGTTCTTGGCCGTGCATGCCGTAATACAGCAAATATCAAAAACCGTCAGCCAATTGGAAAAATGTATGTAAAGGCAGAAGGCGAATTGTCCGATTTCTATAAAGAAATTATCGCAGATGAGTTAAACGTAAAAGAAGTTGTATTTACCAATGATACAAAAGAATTTACGACATATCAGTTTAAGCCACAGCTTCGTACTCTTGGACGTCGTTTCGGAAGCCGTTTGAACGAATTGAAAGAAGTGCTTGCCGGATTAGATGGCAATGCTACGATGGATGCGTTGAATGCTTCCGGTGAAGTGACTGTTACGGTTGGCGGCGTAGATGAAGTGCTGGCAACAGAGGATTTGCTGGTAGAAACGGCACAGATAGATGGCTATGTGAGCGAGGAAGATCACGGTATTACCGTTGTATTAGATACAAACCTGACACCGGAGTTAATCGAGGAAGGATTTGTGCGTGAGGTTATCAGTAAAATTCAGACCATGCGTAAAGATGCCGGTTTTGAAGTGGTTGACCATATCCGTGTTTACGAGCAGGGAAATGATAAGATTAAAGAAATCATCAAAGCAAATGAATCTCAGATTAAAGCCGATGTTTTGGCCGATGAGGTTATTTTGGATAAAGCAGAAGGTTACACCGCAGATTGGAAAATTAACGGTGAGGCTGTTACACTGGGTGTTGCAAAAGTGGAAGCGTAACGAAGAGTTTGTTACAGAAAGAGAGGTAATTTATGGCATTTGTAACGGAAAAGGAAAAGAAAAAGGAATTGAAGAATAACATTTCGAACTACATGAAATTGTTGTTCCGCCGTTCGGTTGAAGAGGCAACTCCACAGCAGTTGTTTCAGGCAGTTTCTTATGCAATCAAAGATATCGTAGTTGATGACTGGATGGCAACGCACAAAGCCTATGAGAAAAAGGATGTGAAGACAGTTTACTATTTGTCCATGGAGTTTTTGATGGGTCGTGCACTTGGTAACATGATTATCAACCTCAAAGAGGACAAAGTTGTACGCGAGGTACTTGACGAGATGGGTGTAAACTTAGACTTGCTTGAGGATGAAGAGCCGGATGCAGCTCTTGGTAATGGTGGTCTTGGACGTCTGGCAGCCTGCTTTTTGGATTCCTTATCTACACTTGGGTATCCGGCTTATGGCTGTGGTATCCGCTACAAATATGGTATGTTCAAGCAGAAAATCGAAAATGGTTTCCAGATTGAAGCACCGGATGACTGGTTAAAAGATGGTAATCCATTTGAGATGAAGCGTCCGGAATATGCCGTTGAAGTACGTTTTGGCGGTTATGTAACGGTAAGAAAAGACGAAAAGACCGGAAGGGATCGTTTTGTACAGGAAAATTATCAGTCTGTAATGGCAGTGCCTTATGATTTGCCGGTTGTCGGTTACGGAAACCACATTGTAAACACACTTCGTATCTGGGATGCTGAGGCAATTGATACGTTCAATCTGGATTCTTTTGATAAAGGTGATTATCAGAAGGCAGTTGAGCAGCAGAACCTTGCCCGTACTATTTGTGAAGTGCTGTATCCAAATGACAACCATATGGCAGGAAAAGAGCTTCGCTTGAAACAGCAGTATTTCTTTGTATCGGCAAGCGTGCAGCGTGCGATTATGAAGTATATGGAAAACCACAATGATATTCATGGTCTTCCGGAAAAAGTATGTTTCCAGTTAAATGATACCCATCCAACGGTAACAGTACCTGAATTGATGCGTATTTTGTTAGATGAATATGGTCTTGAGTGGGATGATGCGTGGGATATCACAACCCGTACCTGTGCTTATACAAACCATACAATTATGGCGGAAGCATTGGAAAAATGGCCGCTTGAGTTATTCTCCCGTCTGCTTCCTAGAATTTATCAGATTACCGAGGAAATTAACCGTCGTTTCCAGAATGAGATTCAGGCAAAGTACCCGGATAATCAGGATAAAGTAAAAAGTATGGCAATTATTTATGATGGTCAGGTCAAGATGGCACATCTTGCTATCGCTGCCGGATTTTCGGTAAATGGTGTGGCAAGGCTTCATACGGAAATTTTGAAACATCAGGAATTAAAAGATTTCTATGAAATGATGCCGGAGAAATTTAATAACAAGACAAATGGTATTACACAGCGTCGTTTCCTGCTTCATGGCAATCCGAAACTTGCTGCATGGGTAACAGACAAAATCGGTGATGAGTGGATTACAGACTTGTCTAAAATTGATAAACTTTCTGTTTTTGTGGATGATAAAAAAGCACAGCAGGAATTTATGAATATCAAATTCCAGAATAAAGTTCGTCTTGCGAAGTATATTAAGGAGCACAATGGTGTTGAAGTAGACCCTCATTCGATTTTCGATGTACAGGTAAAACGTCTGCATGAGTACAAACGCCAGCTGCTTAACATTTTGCATGTTATGCATTTGTATAATCAGTTGAAGAAAAATCCGGGTATGGATATGTATCCTCGTACTTTCATTTTTGGTGCGAAAGCTTCTGCCGGATACCGCCGTGCAAAGGCAATTATCAAACTGATTAACAGTGTTGCTGATGTAGTAAACAATGACGCTTCAATTGAAGGAAAAATCAAAGTTGTATTTATTGAAAACTACCGTGTATCCAATGCAGAAATCATTTTTGCTGCTGCTGATGTATCAGAGCAGATTTCAACTGCAAGTAAAGAGGCATCCGGTACCGGTAATATGAAATTTATGCTAAATGGTGCACCGACCCTCGGAACAATGGATGGTGCCAATGTTGAAATCGTAGAAGAAGTAGGCGAGGAAAATGCTTTCATCTTCGGTCTTTCCTCACAGGAAGTAATTGATTTCGAGCATAATAACCAGTATGATCCGAAAGAAATTTACAACATGGATTCGGATATCCGTGCTGTGCTTACCCAGTTGATTGATGGAACATATTCCCCTGAAAATCTTGAATTGTTCCGCGAGATTTACAATTCTCTGCTTGAGACAAACGGCTATGAGCGTGCGGACCAGTACTTTATTTTGAAAGACTTCCGTTCTTATGAGGCGGCACAAAAGAAAGTAGAAGAAGCATACCGCGATGAGGAGCGATGGGCGAAGATGGCAATGCTCCAGACTGCTAAATGCGGTAAATTCTCTTCCGACCGCACCATCGAAGAATATGCGAAAGAGATTTGGCATTTGGAGAAAGTTACTTTGTAATAAAAATGAATAAATCATTTTAAAATCGAACATACTATCATCAAACAATTTTTGTGAGGTGATAGTATGTTTTTTAAACAAAAAGGATTCTATATATCATTAGCCTGTGGCATTGCTGCAATTGGCGCCTTTGCGGCGTTATGCATCAATATGAACCGCAGTGAACAAAAGGAGCCGGTGGCTTCGGCGAGTAATCCCCCGCAGGCGACCGCGGTGGCAACACCGGAGACGAAAGAAGCGTCCAGCAATCATGCAAATTCCGAGGTAAAAGAAAAGAAAACAAAAAAACGTAAGAAAAAATCGGTACAGACCAATGCAAAACCCGCGAAAAAGCAATTATCGTTTAATCAGGAAGAGGGCCTTTCCTGGCCAATAAAAGGCGATGTGCTGATGGAGTACAGTGCAGACAAAGTGGTATATTTTAAGACGCTGGCACAGTACCGCACAAATCCGGCACTTCTTTTAGAAGCCAAAGAAGGAATGGATGTAAAAGCGAGTGCGGATGGTATCGTGGAATCGGTGGAAACTTCTGAAGAAACCGGTCGTACGGTTTCGATATCAATTGGTGATGGTTTTGCAGTTGTTTATGGACAGTTAAAAGATATTTCTGTAAGTAAAGGTGATATGGTTTCGGAAGGACAGGTCCTCGGGAAAATTGCAGAGCCGACAAAGTATTATAAAGAAGAAGGAACAAACCTTTATTTTCAAGTGAAGGAGAATAAAACCACGGTAAATCCGATGTTGCTGCTTAAATGAGTGTGCCGAATATATCAAAAACGATGCGTTTATCATCATGGCAGGGAACTTCTTTTTGTGTTACTATAAATACAATATAATAACTATATAATGTAAAGGAGGAACTGCCATGAAACAATGGAAACGAGTTAGTGGGGTTGTTTTATCGGGGATTTTAGCTTTGTCAATGACACTTGGCGGGATGACAGCGCCGGATGCAGGGGCAAAAGCGAAAAAAGCAAAATTAAAGACAAAGAAAATTAGTGTTACAGTAGGAAAGAAGAAAACAATTAAAATTGTAAAAAAGAAAAAATCCTGCAAGTACACATTTAAGAGTAACAAGAAAAAGGTTGCTAAAGTATCGAAAAAGGGTGTTGTGACCGGTCAGAAGAAGGGGACAGCCAAGATTACGGTAAAAGAAGTAAAAAAGAACGGGAAAACGAGAAAACTTGGAACTGTTAAGGTAACGGTGACGAGGAAAAAAGGACCGGATAAAAACGTAGTAAACACGACAAAACCTACGGCAAAGGCTACTGCGAAAGCAACAGAAAAGCCAAATCCGGCACAAACAACTCCGACACCGGTTGTAAAAGGCACATCGGTAAAAGTGTATACGGACGAAATTAAGGATTCTAATTTAATTGCTGAGGCTGATGGATTTGGACATATGCCAACACCGGAGCCGACCAAATCAGCAGATGCCACACCGGAACCAACGCCGGCAATGCTTGTTAATGCGGACATGGAAAAGGGCGAATATGAGCCAATGGCTTCTCGTGGTTCAGCTTCTATTTCAGTTGTTGATGATGGAGCAAATAACACAAAGAAAAGCGCTAAAGTAACAGGACGTACAGAAGACTGGCATGGTGCTTCAATTGATGTTTCTTCTTTGGTTGAAACAGACAATGAATATGCGATTTCTTTTTATGCAAAGCAGGAAACAGGCGAGGATCAGAAATTGGATCTTTCCGTGCAGTATGTAGGGGATGATGAGTCCACTCATTACGATTCAATTACGTCCGTTGAACTTTTGGATTCTACATGGACAAAATGTGAGGCAACTATGAAGGTGCCGGAGCACACGGGAACGATCTTGATTTACTGGCAGTCTGTGTACCAATCCAATAATGATATGGACTTTTACCTGGATGAGGTAACCATGACAGGAGTTGCAAAAACAGCGGATAAAGATGCAGGCGTTCCGGATCTTAGTACAGGACTTGTTAAAGGGAAAATCGGTAATCCGATTATGACCTCCCGTTTGACAGCGGATCCGTGGGCGATGGAATACAACGGAAGAGTGTATGTTTATGGAACAAATGATTCTCAGCAGTACGAGGCAGCAGCTAATGCAGATAATAACTACAGCAAAATTAAATCATTGAACTGCTATTCTTCTGCCGATATGGTGAACTGGACAGATCATGGAACGATTGCAGTATCCGGAAACAAAGGAGCTGCGAAATGGTCGGCAAATTCATGGGCACCTGCAGTATGTCATAAGAAGATTAACGGCAAAGAGAAATTCTTCCTGTATTTTGCGAACAACGCAAGCAGTATTGGTGTATTGACGGCAGACAGCCCAACCGGTCCTTGGACGGATCCGATTGGCAAACCAATTATTGACCGCTCCATTACCGGCTGTGCAGAATCTGAAATTGGATGGCTCTTTGACCCTGCAGTTTTGGTTGACGATGACGGAACCGGCTACCTTTATTTTGGTGGTATTGGTAATACCGATGGAAAGAAAGAAGATTTTATCCGCAATCCTAAATGTGCACGAGTTGTAAAACTTAGTGACGATATGACTAGTGTAGATGGGGATGCAAAAATGATTGATGCACCATTCATGTTTGAAGATTCCGGTATTAACAAAATCGGAGATAAGTATTATTACAGTTACTGCACAAACTGGACCGGAAGCATTGACGGTGTTGCCATTGACCGTGCAGACTGCCCGACGGCAAACATTGCGGTAATGGTAAGTGACAGCCCAATGGGTGACTTTAAATATGTTGGCTGTGTTTTGAAAAATCCGGGTACATATTTTGGAGTAACCGGTAATAACCATCACTGTTTTACACAGTTTAATGGTAAACTGTATGCATTTTATCATACGAAGAAAGACACAATAGCAGTCGGTACGAAACAGGATTACCGTACGACTTATGTAAATGAGTTAAATCTTGGTGACAATGGAGATTTTACAAATGCGGATGGAACAATTGCCGATACAAAGATGACAAAGACCGGTGTATCATCGATTGGTACAATCAATCCTTATGAGACGGTTGAGGCAGAAACATTTGCGATGGCAGATACGGTAGGAACTGTTATTAATAATGAAAAAGCGTCCAATGAAGACTGGGCCGTAAATTATTCCGTATACAATGGAAAGATTGGTGCTTATATTGGTGTAGCGGATGTTGATTTTGGAGCAGATGGAGCATCTGAAATTACCATGAAGCTTGGGGATTCAACATCGGATTCTTACCAGACGGTTACAAAGAAACTCGGTAAAAAGCTGACAGGAAAGCATACCATTTATTTTGAGTTTGATACACTGGATGTTCGTATGGATTCTTGGAGCTTTAAAAAGTAATAGTATTGTTTTGTAGATGTATAAAAGGACAGCATACCATAGAAGATTGTGGTGTGTTGTTCTTTTTTGTGTTGCTATAATTCAAAATGACATGTTATAATAGCACTAATAGTTGAGGAGGTGTTTAATACATGTTTCGAATTATATATGCAGTCGAACGTGAATGTAAGCCGGAGGGGTTTGAGGATAATCTTGTATTTGCTGAAGGTGAGTATGAGATGATGTTGTTTGAAAACGATACGATGATTGAAGTGGATGGCGAAATGCGTCCATACCCGGCACATACCGGGATTATTTATAAGCCCGGACAGAGAGTTCATTATCATGCGAAAGAGGGAAGATTAACATACACATGGATACGATTTGATTGTGATGAACCATTGTTTGCGGAAGGCTATGTGCCATTTGGGGTTCCTATTTTCTGTTCAAATTATGACTATTTTCTTGTTTATTGGCATATGGTTGCCTGTGAGAATTATTGGCATAGTAAAAGCGAAGAATATATTATTTCGAATTTGATGCATATTATTTTCCACTGGTTTCATGATTATGCATTTCCTAAGCAAGGCTCCAGGTATCAGCCGCTCTTAGAAAAACTGCGCGGGGATATTTATGCACATCCGGAATATGACTGGACGTTGGAAATGATGGCAGAGCGGATAAATCTAAGTCCACGCTCACTTCAGAAAGTGTATAAAAATTTTGCAAATATTTCATGTATTTCAGAAGTGATTGAGAGTCGGATGATTCGGGCAAAGATGCTTTTGGTTCGAAGTGACTTTGATGTTGGTGAGATTAGTATGCAGTGTGGATATCGCAATGTAGAGCATTTTTGCCGCCAATTTAAAAAGCATGAAGGATGTTCTCCAAGCCATTATCGTAAAGAACATTTGGTTCAGCCGTAAAGTGTGCATGATAAATCAATTTTCGTTCAAGATATATCATGGATTTGCTGCAGGAAGTGAGTTATACTAATACTCAAGTAAATCAATATTTACTTTCCCTCAAAACAAACTCTTATAACTAAAAATACTGTCATTGTGAAAACAATGGCAGTATTTTGCTTTTTTGGGGTTTTGATGGAAAAGTCAAAAAGGAGGAATCAGAGCATGAGAAAAAATGTATTTCGTGCAAAGGGGCTTACACTGTTATTAACAGCTGCCCTGCTTGTGCCGCAGATGTCGGGCGTATCTGCTGATGCAAAAGCAAAAAAACCAAAATTGAGTAGAACAAAGGTTTCCGTTACAGTGGGGAAAACAAAAAAGGTGACAGTAAAAAATGCAAAGAAAGTTACTTGGAAAGTAACAAAAAAAGCAGCCAAAATTGTTAAACTCACAAAGAAATCCAAAAAGGGAGCAACAATTAAAGGTTTAAAAAAAGGAACTGCAAAAATTTCCGTTCAAATGAAGAATGGAAAGAAAAAAGTGAAAAAGACGATTACGGTGAAAGTAAGCAGTGCCAAAAAAGTTGTTGTTACCGCAGAACCGGCTAAGACCACAAACAAACCGACAAACGGTTCAACGAATGGTCCAACAAAAGAACCGGTAAAAGAGCCAACAGCGACACCGACTGCAACATCAACAACAGAACCGTCGGCAACGCCTACTGCAACGCCGACAGAAGAACCGTCGGCAGAGCCAACTTTAACACCGACACCAATGCCACTTCCGGATCTTGGTGAAAACGATGTTAAAATTGACCTGACAAAAGAAAATGAATACGGTCAGAATTCAGTATTGGAAGATACCATTACTTATTATGAAGGAAATGGTGTAAGCTATACATCGACCGGAGAATTTAGCGGTGGTGGTGTAGCATACTGGACCAATGCAGACAAGTCCGGAATTGATTTATCCAAATACAAATCCATTCGTATTGTAGCGTCATCAGATGCAGCAGATACACCTGTTGTTTGTGAATTGCTTAAGAGCAATCCGGCAAATGTATGGGGTGGTGGAATTGACGTATTTGATGGCTACAGTGAGTACAGTGCTATTACAGAAGCCGGTAAAGCACAAGTGTTTGAATTCCAGATTAGTGATGCTTTGGCAGCTGCTTTGGCAGAGGGAACACTTGCTTACGGTATTCGCTTGAAATACAATGCATATCATACGGATGGTGACGATTTACCAAATCGCAATTTTAATATTTATTCCATTATTCTTATGGGAAAAGATGATGTGCCGGAACCAACAGTTGCACCATCAGAACCGGAAGAGCCGACACCAACACCTGGTGTGGCAAGCGGAAGTGCTGCGGTTGTGGTAACAGCGACAGGAAGTGCGGCAGGACTTGATTTGGAAGAGGGAGATACTCTTGATTTAAATGCCAGTGTAAGCACTACTGGATGTGCGGTAACCGGTGATATTGTTTGGACAAGCTCCAATGAAGAGGTAGCAACGGTTAGTGCAAGTGGCGCATCGGCAACAGTAACGGCGGTTGGAGAAGGAACGGCAACGATTAAAGCAACAATTACAACCGATACCGGCATTGTTACATATGACAAATATGATGTTACGGTAGTCGCTTCTGACCTTGTTTTAGAAGGTGATGATTTAGGAGCAGGTGCATCTTATACGTATGTACCTAATGGATTTGCTCTGTATGCTTCTATGGGAATTTTTGAGATTGATAAGTCAAAATTGAGTAAAGAAGGAACAACTATTTCGATAAAGTACACAGCGATGGAAGGAGATACTGACGTAAAAGATACACAGAGATTTAACATTGGATTAAAGACCGGTGACAAATGGAATTCCCCGGCAATTAAAGATTACTATGGCAAGACAGGCGGCGAGGTAAATCTAACATTGACTGCTGATGACATGAAGAAAATCGGTGCGGATGATAAGGTTTATGTTCATGTAGGCACAGGAACTGCCGGATTTAAAGGAACATTTACGTATCTGTCGGTAACAGCAGGAGAAGATAGTCTTGTGTCGGAACTTCCAAAGGCTGTAAGTTATGTGGAAAGCGGACTGGCACAGTGGGCTCCAACAGCAAAAGTTATGCTTCCGAGTGATATTGATTTTAAGCAATATTCAAAATGCCAGATTGAATTTACAGCATCCGATCCGACTTTCGAATTCCACGGAATTGTTGGTCATAAAGTGAATGGTAAAGATGTAACAGATCCTAAGTATGGTGTTACATCAGAAGGATATTTTGAGGTAAATCTTTCCAATGTGAAAAAAGAAGAGGGTACAGAACCGTTTGTTGTAATCAATGCCGGAAAGGCAGGGTACGCAGGCTCTGTGACGATTACTAAGATAACATTTGTAAAATAGTATTTGCGATGAAAGAGACCTGCTCTTTTTGCAGGTCTCTTTCGTTATCAAAGGAAAGCGAGAGTATTAATGAAATTAAAAAAAATCATGAAATGGTCGGTGATTACGATGGCAATGATGGCGGGGATTTGTTTTGCACCGCAGTCGGGAAAAGCGGCGGAAAAATTGGAGGTTAAAATTCCTACCGAGCGCGCAATTTATCAAAGGGACAATAACAATTATGCCAACGTAAAGGTTTCTATTGAGTACAGTGGAACCGGGGAGGTGTCGGCAAAACTTTATGACGGAGATAAAGAATTAGGAAAAACGGCGGTTTTAACCAAAGGGGAAGGTAATACATATGAAGGAAGTATTGCAAATGTACCCGGAGGTGGCTGGTATACATTGATTGTAAACGCAGGAAGTGAGAGTAAAACAGTAGAAAAAGTCGGAGTCGGTGAAGTTTTTATTACCGGTGGACAGTCAAATTCCTGTAACTTTGGAGGCGAAAAAACAACTGCTCAATCAGATTTAGTATCAGCATATAATCCAAATACTAACACGTGGCAGCATTGTGAGGACAGTCAGCCGAGTGAAAGTGGATTTAATACCGGTAATGGCGGTGGCTCCGCATGGCCTTCCATGGGAGACGCCCTGACACAGAAGACTGGTGTTCCGGTTGGCTTTGTATCAACGGGTGTTGGTTCTGCTAAAATTGAGGAACTTCGTACAAAACATTATTTTGCAATTAAAAATGCAATTAATGATTTGAAGCCATATGGGTATCGTGCTTTTTTGCTTCACCAGGGAGAGGCTGATACGGATGGAACAAATCGCGAAAAATATCTGGCTTCTTTACAGCAGTTAATTGCACAGACAAGAGAAGATGCCGGATATAATTTGAATTGGTGCATTGCGCAAGTTTCCTATGCATGGAGCAATTACAATAATACGAAGAAAATGGAATCCATGAAAGAGACCCAGCGTGCGGCCTGCAACGATGAAACTATTTTTGTGGGACCAACGACCGATGATTTACAGGGTGAGTATCGACACACGGATAATCTTCATCTGAGCAAACTTGGTTTGATTGAACACGGAAAACGCTGGGCAGATGTTGTGTATAATAAAATGATTACAGCATATGAAGTTTCCATGGATACAAATACGAAGCATGGTCAGATAAGTGGAGAAAAATCCACATATCATGCTGGTGACATTGTAAAGGTAAGTGTAAAGGCAGATGAAGGATACTATTTGAAAATAGGTTCCTTTACGGTAAATGGAAAGCAGGAAGCACTGGATGGTTCTTCATTTGTTATGCATGCGGAAAATGCCGTTATGACAGGAGAATTTGTGACAATAGACGAGCTGGTTGGTTTTCTAAAGGATGAATTAGACAAGGCGAAAAAAATTGATGCAGCCAAGTATGAAGAGGTATCGGCAACTGCATTAAAAAATGCAATTTTGGCAGGTGAACAAGCGATAATTACGCCGGCGGTAACCGGGGAACAGGTTCAAAAATGTACGGTTGATCTTATAACAGCACAAACGTCACTTGTTGAAAAGTCAGTGCCGGATGCAACACCAACACCGCTTCCGACAGCAACACCAACCGCTGCCCCAACAGAAGCACCGAAACAGACAGAAGCACCAAAACAGACAGAAGAACCAGGTGTCAGCCAGCCGGTTGCCGGTACACCTGCCGCAAAGACAAAACTTCCGAAAAAAGGAACCATAATCAAAAAAGGTGGGGTGAAATATGTAATTACAACGTCTTCCGCAAAGGTAAAGACGGTATCCGTTCTCGGAGTGGCAAACAAGACAAAGAAAAGTATTACGATAGCCAAGACAGTTTCTTATAAAGGGTATCAATATGCCGTAACCGGAATTTGCAAAAAAGCGTTTTACAAAATGTCAAAATTAAAGAAAATAAAGGTTTTGTCAACAAAGATAACAAAGGTTGGTAAGCAGGCATTCAAAAAAACAAATGATAAATTAAAAATTCAGGTTCCAAAGAAAAAACTAAAAAAATACCGGAAATTGTTTCAGGGAAAGGGACTTGGCAAAAAAGCAAATATCGTGTAATGTATGGAAAAAAAGACATCGTGGTCTGACACGGTGTCTTTTTCTGTTTTTGGACAAAAGGAGATTTTATTTGCATTTTGCAGAAAAATGATTTACAATGATAATGAATCATTAGACTTATGATTACACATAAGAGGAGAAATATGAACAGCCACGGAAGGCGTGATGATTATGATAGCGGCATATAATTTATATCTTGGGGGCTTCCTGCCGGAAGTGTCACCAAAAAACAGTATTCACAACAAAAGAGAATTAAAAAATAAATATAAAAGCATTGTCAGCCTGAATAATGCAAATCCGCTTGTTATGGTGAAACTTTCTGCGGACACGCAGGCGTATGCGCTGAATGTGAAGGAAATGTCGATGGAACTTTCGGAAGCTTCGCAGGATGTGCTTAATGGGCGAAGTGAGGACGTGGAGGATAACATGAACCGCGTCTTGTCGTTGTACAATGGTCTGCTCAAACGCAGTGACGAGTATGGCGAGGAAAATCATAAGCCGTCGAGACCGGGTGGTGAGCTGCGCTATCTTGTGGAGGGACACACGGCAGAATTGTTTGAATCCGGAATTGCGATTGATTCTGATGGCTTCTTGTCATTTTCAGATGAGGCAGAGATAAAAGTACCGGAGAAATTTATTACGGATTTGGCATCGAAAGCAGAACAGATGAGTATGAATCCGATGGAGTATGTGGATAAGAAAGTTTATAGTTATGCGCATTTATATCAGAGCGATATTGGAACTGCTTATCAGGCATCTGCATTTAGCGGTATGCTGTTTAATTCGTACTGTTAAAGAGAGGGATTCTTTGTCGGCAAAGCAGAACAAAGGCACCAATCAGACCGCCGGCAATTAAGCCGGAGAAATACAAAAAAGGAAAATAAGGAAGGATGGCAGAAGGCCCCACAAGCCATGCGGCTACGGCAAACTGCCCGATGTTATGTGTAATTCCGCCTGCAACACTAACTCCGAAAGTGGAAATGTGTAAGTGGGTTTTATTTTTCAACAAATTCATAATAATAAGACTAAGTATGCTTCCGGCGAGGCTGTATAGAAATCCGAACAGACTGCCAAAGGTAAAAGCGTTTAACAGTCCTCGTACAATGCTTACGGTAAGCGCCTGGCAGAAGCCGTTTTTGTACAAAACAAGTACAATAACCAGATTAGCAAGCCCCAGTTTGATTCCCGGAAATGGGATAGGAAGCGGAAAAAGACTTTCAATATAACTGAATATGAAAGCGATGGCAGTAAAAATAGCAAGTTCAGTGATTGTGTGGATGTGCGGTTTCATATAAGCCTCCTGTTTGGTATTATCGTACAATAGCATCCGGAGCAGAATCCGAAGAAGAATCCGTAATGGTTATGACAAGACGGTGCGGCAGACAGACAATCGACTGTCCGGCTTCTTTAATTGGGCCGGTTTTGACACAGGTTTTGTCACCACAGTCTGCATCCGTCATAGTAACGGCGCCATCCTGAATAAGGAATTGATTGCTTCCTTCGTCTGTACAGCGAATCGTTTGTTTTGTGTTTTCTGACAGGGGTAAGGATAGAATCAATTTTCCATTTTCGCGGACTTCAACGGTTGAGGCTGGTGTGGATTTTGGATAATAAATCCAGACGGTAATGCCGATGCCGATGAATAATAAAAATAAAATTAATATAAAATCGCTTTTGGTAAGATGTGAGCGTAAATTTGACATTGTTATCTCCTTGTCAACCGTAAAAACATTAAGCAACTATCTTACACGATAGCAGATTTTGTATAAAAAGTCAAAAAGAGAGGATGAACTACATGAGAAATCAAAAAGGAAAAAAGATAGGACTTCATATGCTGACGGCAGCACTTTTTTTTGTACTTGCCATGAGCGTCTGCACAGTAAAAACGGAAGCGAAAGATTATAAACAGGGCAAGGTGTATAAAATCACAGCTAAAAGCAAGCCGTTGAAAGCATCGAAGTTTACAAAATCTTCCTTATATAATAAAAAAACAAGGATGTATTTTACCATTCGTTCCTATATGGAGAAATTCCAGAAAAAAGGAAAAGGAACGCTTATTTTGAAAAAGGGAACGTACACTATTACCAATACCATTCATGTGCCATCGAATGTTACGATTATTTTTGAAAAGGGCGTTAAAATTGTAAAAGGAACGAAGACGAATAAGAAAAAGATGCCGGCAGCGATTACGCTGTTCCAGTTGATTCGCCCATCAAATGCGAAAAAGAAAGGCGTTTACAGTGCCTATAATGGTGAGAAAAACATTCACTTTGTCGGCAAAGGCGGTGTTTCAATTGACATGAAATACATGAAATACGGCATTGCTTTTGATGTAGCACATAATGATGGCGTGACGATTGAAAAAATTAATTTTAAAAATGTAAATGTAGGACATTTTATTGAAATGGATGCATCTGCAAATGTTTCGGTTACCGGATGTACTTTTAAAAATGTGAAGAAAAATTCAGATTATGTAAAAGAGGCAATCAATCTGGATACGCCTGACCGCGAAACGCAGGGATTCCACAATGACTGGTCCACGTATGACAAGACACCAAATCAGAATGTGACAATTGCAAACTGCAAATTCTCGAATCTGGGACGTGCGATTGGAACTCATAAATACAGTGCCAACGGTGAAGAGCAGATTTATCATAAGAACATTGTTTTGCGAAATAACCGCATTGAAAATATGCTCTGGGATTCGCCGGTACGCGTGATGAACTGGTCAGATTCTGTGTTGGAGAACAATGTTATTTCCAATGTAAAGCAAAAAGGAAAAAGTGATACCCGTGGTATTTTGGTGAGTGGCGGTGTGAATGTTTCGATTAAAAATAACACACTCAGCGGCATGGGACGCGCAATTCAGTGCATTGCATGGAAAAACAGCGGGCCTGGATCGGTTTACCCGATTACTTATAATAATCTGACAGATCAAAACAAGGAAGATTTGAAAACAAATATTGGAAAGAAACTGGGACTTTCGGAGTATTTTGTACGAATTAACCCGGTATACAATGTATTTACAGATGCGGAAACAGTTGCGATAAGAAAAGGATGAAACTAAGATGCTGACACAGTTTTCAAGAACGGAATTATTGTTGGGAAAAGAAGGTATGGAACGCTTGAAAAATGCCAGAGTGGCGGTTTTCGGAATTGGCGGTGTCGGTGGCTATGTATGTGAAGCGCTTGTTCGCAGCGGCGTGTTTACATTTGATTTGATTGATGATGATAAAGTCTGTCTGACGAATCTGAACCGGCAGATTATTGCTACGAGGAAAACAGTTGGACAGTACAAGGTGGATGTCATGAAAGAACGAATTTTAGATATCAACCCGGATGCTGTCGTAAATGTTCATAAGTGCTTCTTTTTGCCGGAAAATGCAGCAGAATTTCCGTTTGAGGAATATGACTACGTGATTGATGCGGTTGATACGGTGACGGCAAAGATTGAGTTAATCTTGCGTGCGAAGGAGACAAATACACCGATTATCAGCAGTATGGGTGCCGGTAATAAGTTAGATGCGAGCGGTTTCCGTGTTGCGGATATTTATAAAACAAAAGTGTGTCCGCTGGCAAAAGTAATGCGGCGCGAGTTGAAGAAACGCGGTGTGAAGAAACTCAAGGTGGTGTATTCGGAAGAACAGCCGAAACGCCCGATTGAGGACATGGCAATCAGCTGCCGGACAAACTGCATCTGTCCGCCGGGGGCAAAGCATAAGTGCACGGAGCGCCGGGATATTCCGGGAAGTACAGCATTTGTACCTTCGGCTGCGGGGCTTATTATTGCCGGTGAGGTGGTTAAAGACTTGTGTCAGACGGAAAGTGAGCGGCGTTAATATGAGTATTACAGTAGATGAATTATTTGCAATGAACCCGGAAACTTATCAGATTGTTGATATTCGCGGTGAGCAGGAAGTGGCTAGAGGTGCCATAGATGGAGCGTTGCATTTAGATAAAGATGAAATTTCGGCAAGTCCTGAGGTAGATAAGACAAAAAAACTTGTTATTTGCTGCAGCAGAGGCGAGACCAGTGTAGGTGTTGCGGAAAAACTTTGTGAAGAAGGGTTCGATGCCGTGAGCCTTCAGGGCGGTTACACTTCGTGGCTTTTGGCACGTTTTCGTCAAATGGAAGAACAAGATGCTGCTGTTGACAAGGCGAAAGAAGTGGAGCGGAGTCTTCATAAAAAATTCCGGAAAAATATCTGGTCGAAGTTTACGAAAGCGGTTACGCAGTATGAATTGGTAAAACCGGGAGATAAAATTGCGGTCTGCATTTCCGGCGGAAAAGATTCGATGTTGATGGCGAAATGCTTTCAGGACTTGAAACGTTTCAGCAAGTTTGAATTTGATGTAAAATTTCTTGTTATGGACCCCGGCTACAGCGAGGCAAACCGCAAGGTGATTGAGAACAATGCGAAAATTCTGCATGTGCCGATTACGATTTTTGAATCGAATATTTTTGATTCGGTTTACCATATTGAAAAATCGCCGTGTTATTTGTGCGCCCGTATGCGGAGAGGTCATTTGTATAATTTTGCGAGAGAACTTGGCTGCAATAAGATTGCACTTGGGCATCATTACGACGATGTAATCGAAACAATTTTGATGGGAATGCTCTATGGGGCGCAGGTGCAGACGATGATGCCGAAACTTCACAGCACAAATTTTGAGGGGATGGAGTTGATTCGTCCGTTGTATCTTGTTCGTGAAGATGACATTAAGGCGTGGCGCGACTACAATGATTTGAAGTTTATTCAGTGTGCGTGCAAATTTACGGACACTTGTACAACATGCGATAATGAGGAAACCCGCTCGAAACGACTGGAAATTAAAAATCTGATTCATGACTTGAAGAAGACAAATCCTTTTATTGAGGGAAATATTTTTAAGAGTGTGGAAAATGTAAATCTAGATACGGTAATTGCTTATAAAAAAGATGGTGTAAAACATCATTTTCTGGAGCATTACGAGGATAAATAGGAGGAGAGAGTATGAAAAAATGGCTTGAAAAAGTGGATTGGATTTATGTCATTGTGCCGCTTGCGTTACTTGGTACGTTTTGGGTGATTGCGGCATTTACCGGACAATGGCCTTGGCAGAGTAATCCATATAATTCATATGCCTTGCAGACGGATTCGTGGTTAAAGGGAAGACTTGATTTAGGACAGAATTACGAGTGGCTTGAACTTGCCATTTATCAGGGAAAATATTTTGTAAGTTTTCCGCCATTTCCTTCCTATGTACTGATACCGTTTGTTGTCTTGTTTGGTACAAATACACCGGACCATTTGATTGCTCTTGCAGTTACGATAATCGGGTGTATTTATGCGGTCAAACTTTATCGAGAGGCAAGTGCGGAGAAACAGTATTCACTGTTCTGGGTGCTTATGCTTTACTTTGCCTCCGGTTATTTGTTTGTCGGAATGAACGGCTATGTGTGGTTTATTGCACAGAGCATGAGTTTTACGCTCAGCTTGATGGCGTTGTATTATACGCTGCGAAATAAAGGCGGTCTGGCATTAACTTTCTGGGCGTGTGCTGTGGGATGCCGTCCGATGCTTGCACTCTATGGAATTCTTTTAGGTTATCTTTTGGTGAAAGGGTACAAAAAGGAAAATCCGGAAGGGACAGTATGGCAGCTTGTAAAAGAAAAATGGTACTGGGCGATTGGCTGTGGTGCGATTGCAATTTCGTATATGGCGCTCAATTATGCCCGCTTCGGCAATATCACGGAATTTGGACATAATTATCTGCCGGAGTTTACGAGAACCACGACCGGTCAGTTTAATCTTTCTTATTTAAAAGAAAATTTAATGCATTATCTGCGTCTGCCGGCAGCAGGGGGAAACGGTGGTGCGCTTTCGTTTTTCTCATCGGATGGAATGGCGTTTTGGCTGATTGCGCCGATTTTTATTACCATGATTGGTGTTTGGATATATGCGCTGGTGAAAAAGAGAGAGGGAAATCTTACACTGTTGATTATGCTTCCTCTTCTGGCGGTGGCGCATTTATTGATTATCTGTTGTCATAAAACGCTTGGCGGCTGGCAGTTTGGCAACCGGTACCTGCTTGATATGATGCCGTATTTGTTCTTTGGTTTGGTGCTCTGGAAACCAAAGGGTGAAAAGTTTGTGCAGTGGAATACGGTGATTTTGGTGTTTGGGTTTGCGATTAATCTGATTGGAACCGTGGCAACGTATAATCATTGGATTTGACGCATTCGTGTTGTGTGGCGGCTGTGCTGTGTGTTGCTGTGTTGTGCGTTGCGTGTGGATAGGGACGAAAACGTGAAAAACAACGCAAATTGTCTGAAAAGCGGAAAAGCGTTGCATCGGAATGATGGAACTTGCTATCAAAAGCAACACTAATTTGAAATTACACCTAAAAGAGTTGTTTTTGTGGCGTAAAACATCGCGAAAGGGCGAGGAGCACTCCTAAAATTCAGAAAAAGGCAACCATTAAAGGGAAAAATGAGTTAAAGAGTTGCTTGGTAGAATTATATTGAAAAATTCCAAAGAAATTTCTTTTTTTTCTTGATATAATATCGAAATCAAGAATGTTTTAGGAGGTAGAAAAATGAGAAAGAAGATTATTGTAAAGTTATTGGTGTTATCCCTTTTGGTTGGAGGACTGTGTCAATGGAGCGGAGGAAGTAAGGCTAAAGCGGCAAGTTCGTATTGGCTTTATGGAACGGGGCTTACAAAAAGTCAGGGCGGCGAAGCTGGATGTCGTATTAAAATGTATTATCGGGGTGGAAAATTGATTATTAAGGGTGGCATGAGCAAGGTGAAGAAAAAGTTTGATTGGGATACAAGTAAAAAAATCAAGGCAAAGACACGAAAGTATAAGGTTGCATCTAATTGTAAAGTGGTAGAATGCGAGGGAAATGAAGAGTATTCCTATGCAATTAAAAAGTTCACAAAACAACGTGGAATTAAAAGTACGAAAAATTGGGCTGGTATTTCCACATGGGTTAAAATAGTGAAAGGAAAGGTTTCAAAAATTTATCTTTCTGCATGATTTTGCGGCAGGGGCATATGTTTTGCCCCTGTTTGTTGTTAGGAGAGAATGTTGATAATAGTGAAGCTACAAGCCATGCCAACCTCGTGAGCAAAGCTCACTCGGTCGCGGGCTGTCGCCCTATAAAAAATAAAACTCCCACTGCTTCTTATGTGAGCAAGCTCCCAACGAAGCAGCGTGATTTTTATTTTTTGCATGGCTTGTAGCTTTCGCGAAAAAAACTTATTGACGTGGACCTATGGCTTGTGGTATAGTGGATAGGCGATGAATTAGGTCTTTTTTTTATGCCAAAATTTTGACCAAGCCGCAGATGCGGTGTAAGAGCTGAATAAGCGCAGGATTGCGTGGGTTCAGAAAAAATAATTTCACGGAGGTGACAAGATGCGTACTAAAATTACTTTGGAATGTACAGAATGCAAACAGCGTAATTACAACATGACCAAAGATAAGAAGAACCATCCGGACAGAATGGAAACAAAGAAATATTGTAGATTTTGCAAGAAACACACGTTACACAAGGAGACTAAGTAGTCCGTGTGATGTTTCGGAAAGGATGTGTGTCACATGAGCGAAGCAGAAAAGACTTCGAAACCTGGCTTCTTTAAAAGTGTAAAGAGTGAGTTTAAGAAGTGTACCTGGCCGAAGAAGGAAGATTTGGTGAAACAATCTGCACTTGTAATCGTAGTGTCCGTATTGCTCGGTGTACTGATTGCCGGTGTTGACTGGGTGATTCGTCTGGGATTGGCTGCACTTCACATTGTTTCATAGGAGGTTGCCATGGCAGAAGAAGCAAAATGGTATGTAGTTCATACTTATTCCGGTTATGAGAATAAGGTAAAAGCAGATATTGAGAAAACAATCGAGAATCGTAATCTGCAGGATCAGATTTTAGAAGTTCTGATTCCGCTGCAGACGGTCGTAGAAGAGAAAAACGGAGAAAAGAAACAGGTTCAGAAGAAAATGTTTCCGGCGTACGTTTTAATCAATATGATTATGAATGACCAGACTTGGTATGTTGTGCGAAACACACGTGGCGTAACAGGATTTGTTGGACCGGGATCCAAACCGGTACCGTTGACAGAAGAAGAAATTGCCAACATGGGATTTTTGGCAGAGGCAGAGGCTTCTCCATTTTCCATTGGAGATCATGTTATCGTTACAGAGGGAGTATGGCAGGATACTGACGGTGTTGTTCAGGAAGTTCACCCGGCAAAACAGATGGCAGTCATTGTCATTGATATGTTTGGCCGTGATACTCCGGTTGAGATTGACTTCTCAGAATTGAAACTGGTTTAATCGTTTAGGAGGAATTGAAAATGGCTAAGAAAGTCGAAGGATATATTAAATTACAGATTCCGGCAGGAAAGGCAACTCCGGCACCACCGGTTGGTCCTGCACTTGGACAGCACGGAATCAATATTGCTCAGTTTACAAAAGAGTTTAACGCTAAAACACAGGGACAGGATGGAATGATTATTCCTGTTGTAATTACTGTTTATGCAGATAGAAGTTTTAGTTTTGTAACAAAGACTCCGCCGGCTGCTGTTCTTTTGAAGAAAGCATGCAAGATTCAGTCTGGTTCCGGCGAGCCGAACAAAAAGAAAGTTGCTACAATTTCTAAGGAAGATATCCAGAAAATTGCAGAAACAAAAATGCCTGACTTAAATGCCGGCAGCTTAGAAGCAGCTATGAGCATGATTGCTGGTACAGCAAGAAGTATGGGTATCACAGTAGAAGAGTAGTCAAAATTTATCGCAGAAAAAAGAACTAATGTCATTTGGACGTTGTGGGAGACAATGTTCGTTAATACCACTAGGAGGTTTGAAAAATGAAAAGAGGTAAAAAATATACAGAGGCCGCAAAATTAGTAGATCGTGCAACACAGTATGATGTGGCTGAAGCAATTAGCCTTGTTAAGAAAACAGCAGTTGCAAAATTTGATGAAACCGTAGAAGCTCATATCCGTCTTGGTGTAGATGGCCGTCATGCTGACCAGCAGGTGCGTGGTGCCGTTGTTCTGCCTCACGGTACTGGTAAAACAGTTCGTGTTCTTGTATTCGCTAAAGGTGATAAAGTGGCAGAAGCAGAAGCAGCAGGTGCAGATTTCGTTGGTGGCGAAGAACTCATTCCAAGAATCCAGAATGAGGGATGGTTCGATTTTGACGTTGTAGTAGCAACACCTGACATGATGGGCGTAGTTGGTCGTTTAGGACGTGTCCTCGGACCAAAAGGCTTGATGCCAAACCCAAAAGCCGGTACGGTTACAATGGATGTTACAAAGGCTGTTAATGATATTAAAGCAGGTAAAATCGAGTATCGTTTGGATAAAGCAAATATTATCCATTGTCCGGTTGGTAAAGCTTCCTTCACAGAAGAGCAGCTTACCGAGAACTTTAACACATTGATGGATGCTATTGTTAAAGCAAAACCAGCAAGTGCAAAGGGAACCTATATGAAGAGTGTTACCGTAACTTCTACAATGGGTCCTGGAATCAAAGTAAATACTTTGAAAATTGGATAATTAAAAACTTGACAATTGTGTAGCGCTATGCTACACTGACTAAAGTTTATAACTGCCGTAGACAGCAAGTATAGCTTTGCTATGTAAGTGCGGATGCCGCTTGCCGAGGAAGATTGTGAATGCAATCATAGTGAGATTATATCCTCTGTCTGCGTGCGCAGGCAGAGGATTTTTTATAAATGTCAATGACATTTTTGATGAAATCTCCGGCAGATTATATGGCAGCATAAGCTGACAATAATAAGGAGGTAACAAATCATGGCTAAAGTCGAATTAAAAGCGCCTATCGTTGATGAAATCAAAGGCTATGTATCAGATGCTAAATCTGCAGTTCTTGTTGATTATCGTGGACTGACAGTTGAGCAGGATACAAAACTTCGTAAACAGTTAAGAGAAGCTGGTGTTGTATACAAAGTATACAAAAATACAATGCTTCACTTGGCGTTTGATGGAACCGATTTTGCGCAGCTTGACAAAGACTTGGAAGGTCCTACAGCAATCGCATTCGGTATCGAAGATGAGACTGCTCCGGCAAGAATTATTAATAATTTTGCAAAAGAAGCAGAGGCTCTTGAGATTAAGAGTGGAGTTGTAGATGGTGAGTATTATGATGCCGCTGGCGTTAAAGTTCTTGCTACAATCCCGTCAAAAGACGAGCTTATTTCCAAGTTGCTTGGAAGCCTGCAGTCACCAATCACGAACTTTGCTCGTGTCGTAAAACAGATTGCAGAAGCTCAGGGCGAAACAGCAGCAGAATAAGTTATTATTATTTTTTAAAATTTGAATGGAGGAAAACAAAATGACAACACAGGAATTTATCGATGCTATCAAAGAGATGAGCGTTATGGAATTGAATGATTTAGTAAAAGCATGTGAGGAAGAGTTCGGCGTATCTGCAGCAGCAGGTGTAGTCGTTGCAGCAGCAGGCGGAGACGCAGCAGGCGGTGCAGCTGAGAAAGACGAGTTCGACGTAGAGTTGACAGAAGTTGGAGCAGCTAAGGTTAAAGTTATCAAAGTTGTTCGTGAAGTAACTGGTCTTGGATTGAAAGAAGCTAAAGAAGTTGTAGACGGAGCTCCTAAAGTAGTTAAAGAGGGCGCTACAAAAGAAGAAGCTGAAGAAATCAAAGAAAAACTCGAAGCTGAAGGTGCAAAAGTAACATTAAAATAATCGCGTTCACACTAAGCGGTGCAAAACCAGAAATAGACTTGGAAACTGCAAGCTTGCTTGCAAGTTTTCAAGTCTATTTCTGGTTTTATAGCGCGCGTGCGCGCGTAGTGACGCACGAAGTGCGGCACGCACCGCGAAAAAGGGGGGAGCATAACCCGACTCGAAACAGGAAATTCGCTAACGCGAATAATGTTTCTCGCCGGTTTATGCTCCCCTTTTACTAGTATTTTTTTACGCTCTCCACAAACTTCTTCAATAATTTTGCTGTCCCTTCCACACCAATCCGGCTGCTATTGATACAAACATCATAATTGCGCGAGTCACCCCATTTAAAATCCGAATAGTGATTATGGTATCGGCGGCGGTATGCGTCATGTTTAGTGATTTTAGCTGCGGCGGCAGTTTCGGAAAGCGAAAACTTCTCCATAACATGTTTTAATTTGCGGTTCTTGTTTCCGGTAACAAAAATTGAAACTAAGCTATCATATTCCTTTAGAATCGTTTCGGAACAACGGCCAAGCACGACAAAAGATTCGCCGGAGGCGGCCTTTTTACGAAGAAATTCGAACTGCATCTGCGCCAGATTGTCTTCGGTTGCGTTAGAATATCCTTTTACTCGGCGCGAAAGCAGTTTGTTGCGCGGCTTTTCATCTACACCGGCAAAAACAGCCGGGTCAAAGCCCTTTTCTTTTGCAATTTCGTCAAGCATATTGCGGTCATAAAAAGGAAGCCCCAGATCTTTCGCAATCTGTTTCGCAATTGTGTGTCCTTCACTGCCGTATTCACGGCTGATTGAAATAATGATTTGATTCCCCATACATCGTCTCCTTAAAAATATTAAAAAAATAGAAAAAAGTGCCAAATAAACGCTTGACACCTTACTACATTTGTGGTACGATAGAAAATGCACTATTGTGGTATGGTAGGCGCAATATCCCTACCTAATTTGTAGTATATCACAGTTCTGTAGAAAAGACAAGGAGTGAAATCATCAATGGAGAAAAACAGAATACGCCCTGTCCATGTGGGCAAAGGTGTGAGAATGAGTTACTCGAAACAGAAAGAAGTATTGGAGATGCCAAACCTCATTGAGGTTCAGACAGATTCGTACAAATGGTTTCTGGAAGAGGGCTTGAATGAAGTATTCCGCGATATTTCGCCGATTGCGGATTACAACGGCAATTTAAGTCTGGAATTTGTTAGCTTTGAGCTGTGCCGGGATGATGTGAAATATTCCATCGAAGAGTGTAAGGAGCGGGATGCAACTTATGCGGCACCATTGAAAGTTAAAGTAAGACTCCATAATAATGAAACAGAGGAAATTAGTGAACATGATATTTTCATGGGAGACCTTCCTCTTATGACCGCGACAGGTACGTTTATTATTAACGGAGCAGAGCGTGTTATTGTAAGTCAGTTGGTTCGTTCCCCTGGCATTTATTATGGTATCGCCCATGATAAAATCGGTAAAGAGTTGTATTCTTCGACTGTTATTCCAAACCGTGGAGCGTGGTTGGAATATGAGACAGACTCCAATGATATATTTTACGTTCGTGTAGATAGAAATAGAAAAGTTCCGATTACGGTTTTGATTCGTGCACTTGGTGTAGGGACAGATCAGGAAATTTTGAACATGTTTGGCGAGGAGCCGAAAATTTTGGCAAGTATTGAGAAGGACGTTTCCAAGAACTATCAGGACGGTTTGCTTGAATTGTATAAAAAACTTCGTCCGGGTGAACCGCTTGCTGTTGACAGTGCGGAAAGCCTCATTAACAATATGTTCTTTGATGTAAGACGTTATGACTTGGCGAAGGTTGGACGTTATAAATTTAATAAGAAATTATCCTTCACAAATCGTATTGTCGGATTTGCACTTGCAGAAGATGCAGTCAGCCCGGAAACCGGTGAAGTAGTGGCAGAAGCCGGAACGATGGTTTCCGAAGAGCTTGCTCGTGAAATTCAGAACGCAGCCATTCCGTTTGTAATGATGCAGACAGAAGAAGGACATGTTGTAAAAGTATTGTCCAATATGATGGTTGATTTACATGCATTTTTGCCACAGGCAGATAAAAAAGCGTTGGGAATTACAGAAGATGTTTACTATCCGGAATTGAAGAAGATTTTGGAAGAAAATGAGACGGATGAGGAGCGTTATGACGCAATCCGCCGCAATGTAGCATTGTTAATTCCGAAACATATAACAAAGGAAGATATTTTTGCTTCTATTAACTACAACATCCATTTGGAATATGGTCTGGGAAATGACGACGATATCGATCACTTGGGAAATCGTCGTATCCGTGCAGTAGGCGAGCTGCTTCAGAACCAGTACCGTATTGGTTTGTCCCGTATGGAGCGTGTGGTGCGTGAAAGAATGACAACGCAGGATATCGAAGGTATTTCTGCACAGTCGTTGATTAATATTAAACCGGTAACGGCAGCGGTTAAGGAATTCTTCGGAAGTTCCCAGTTGTCACAGTTTATGGATCAGAACAACCCGCTTTCTGAGTTGACACACAAACGTCGTCTGTCAGCCCTCGGACCTGGTGGTTTGTCCCGTGACCGTGCCGGATTTGAGGTGCGTGACGTACACTATTCCCATTATGGAAGAATGTGTCCGATTGAGACGCCTGAGGGACCGAATATCGGTTTGATCAACTCACTGGCATCTTACGCAAGAATTAACGAGTATGGATTTGTTGAGGCTCCATATCGTAAAGTAGACCACTCGGATGCGGAGAATCCACGTGTAACAGATGAAGTTGTTTATATGACAGCAGACGAAGAAGACCGTTACCACGTTGCACAGGCGAATGAGCGTCTGGACGAAGAAGGTCATTTCGTTCGTAAAAATGTATCCGGTCGTTTCCGTGAAGAGACATCGGAGTTTGAGAGAAATAAAATTGATTACATGGACGTATCGCCAAAGATGGTATTCTCTGTGGCAACAGCCATGATTCCATTCTTGGAAAATGATGATGCGAACCGTGCTCTGATGGGTTCCAACATGCAGCGTCAGGCAGTGCCGCTTCTGGTAACAGAGGCGCCGGTTGTCGGAACAGGTATGGAAATGAAAGCGGCTGTTGACTCCGGAAACTGTGTGGTAGCAAAAGAAGGCGGTGTGGTAGAACGTGCCGAAACAAACCGCATTTTGATTCGCAAAAAAGATGGAAATCTGGATGAGTATAAATTGTCTAAATTTGTACGAAGCAACCAGGGTACCTGCATGAACCAGAGACCGATTGTTACAAAAGGTGATGAAGTTGAGACTGGTCAGGTAATTGCTGATGGACCTTCTACTTCCGGCGGCGAAATCGCCCTTGGTAAAAATCCGTTGATTGGATTTATGACATGGGAAGGTTATAACTACGAGGATGCCGTACTGCTCAGTGAAAGACTGGTGCAGGAAGATGTGTATACTTCTGTTCATATTAATGAATATGAGACAGAAGCACGTGATACAAAACTCGGACCGGAAGAAATTACACGTGATGTACCGGGCGTCGGTGATGATGCTCTCAAAGATTTGGATGAGCGCGGTATTATCCGTATTGGTGCAGAAGTTCGTGCCGGAGACATCTTAGTTGGTAAAGTAACACCGAAAGGTGAGACAGAACTGACTGCAGAAGAAAGACTTCTTCGTGCTATTTTCGGAGAGAAAGCAAGAGAAGTAAGAGATACATCTCTTCGCGTTCCACATGGTGAATTTGGTATCGTTGTGGATGCGAAAGTATTTACCCGTGAAAATGGGGATGAATTGTCACCTGGTGTAAATCAGACCGTGCGCATTTATATTGCACAGAAGAGGAAAATTCAGGTCGGCGATAAGATGGCTGGTCGTCATGGTAACAAGGGTGTCGTTTCCCGTGTACTGCCGGTTGAAGATATGCCATTTTTGCCAAACGGACGTCCGCTTGACATCGTGTTGAATCCTCTGGGTGTGCCTTCCCGAATGAATATCGGACAGGTGCTTGAGATTCATTTGAGTCTGGCAGCGAAAGTACTTGGTTTCAATGTTGCAACACCGGTATTTGATGGCGCAAACGAGATTGACATCATGGATACCTTGAAACTGGCAAATGATTATGTAAATACACCACTCGAGGATTTTGAGAAGAAATACAAAGATGTTCTTGATCCGGAAGTGATGGATTATCTCCTGACAAATCAGGACTATAGAAAAGAATGGGCAGGTGTGCCGATTAAGGAAGATGGAAAGGTTCAGCTTCGTGACGGACGTACCGGAGAGTATTTCGATGGCGAAGTTACGATTGGTTTCATGCATTATCTGAAACTCCATCACTTGGTTGATGATAAAATCCATGCTCGTTCCACTGGTCCTTATTCACTGGTTACCCAACAGCCACTTGGTGGTAAAGCGCAGTTTGGTGGTCAGCGATTCGGAGAGATGGAGGTATGGGCTCTTGAGGCGTATGGTGCAGCTTATACTCTTCAGGAAATTCTGACCGTGAAGTCGGATGACGTAGTAGGACGTGTTAAGACATACGAAGCAATTATCAAAGGCGACAATATTTCTGAGCCTGGCATACCTGAGTCCTTTAAGGTATTGCTGAAAGAGTTACAGGCTCTCGGATTGGATGTTGCAGTGCTGGATGAAGAAGGAAACGAAGTTCAGATGAATGAGTCCATAGAAGAAGGAACTCATGAAAATGTGAATGAATTAATCAATGACAAAAACTTTGAACTCAAAGAAGAATCCTTTGAAGATGCCGGTTTCCGCGAAACGGATGTACAGGGCATTGATGACGATAGCAGCATCAGCGCAGATTGATAGAAAGGACGGGTTATAAATATGCCACAGTATGGTAATGAAGAAGAAAAGACATTGACTTACGATAAAATTAAAATAAGACTGGCATCTCCGGAAAAAATCCGTGAGTGGTCCAGAGGTGAGGTAAAGAAGCCGGAGACCATCAATTATCGTACCCTGAAACCGGAAAAAGACGGTTTGTATTGCGAGCGTATTTTTGGACCAAGCAAAGACTGGGAATGTCATTGCGGTAAGTACAAAAAAGTACGTTATAAAGGAGTTGTCTGTGACCGATGTGGTGTGGAAGTCACAAAATCCAGCGTTCGTCGTGAGCGCATGGGTCACATTGAGTTGGCTGCTCCGGTATCCCATATTTGGTACTTCAAGGGAATTCCGAGCCGCATGGGCTTGATTTTGGATATTTCTCCAAAAGTATTGGAAAAAGTATTGTATTTTGCTTCCTATATTGTATTGGAATCTGAGACACCGGAAATTCAGGTAAAACAGGTTCTTTCCGAGCAGGAATACCAGAAAGCAAGAGAAGATTTTGGTGATACGTTCCGTGTTGGTATGGGTGCAGAATCCATTCAGGAACTTTTGCAGAGAATTGATTTGGAAGAAGAGTCCAAAACATTGAAAGATGAATTGAAGGATGCCAGCGGACAGAAACGTGCCCGCATTATCAAGCGTCTGGAAGTTGTAGAAGCATTCCGTGAATCCGGAAACCATCCGGACTGGATGATTCTTACGGTGATTCCTGTTATTCCACCGGATCTTCGTCCGATGGTACAGCTGGATGGTGGACGTTTTGCAACTTCCGATTTGAACGATTTGTATCGTCGAATCATTAATCGTAACAACCGTTTGAAGAGACTTTTGGAACTTGGCGCTCCGGATATCATTGTGCGAAACGAAAAACGTATGCTGCAGGAAGCAGTTGATGCATTGATTGATAATGGACGTCGTGGCCGTCCGGTTACAGGACCTGGAAACCGTGCATTGAAATCATTGTCTGATATGCTTAAAGGTAAACAGGGACGTTTTCGTCAGAACCTTCTTGGTAAGCGTGTTGACTATTCCGGACGTTCTGTAATCGTCGTAGGACCGGAACTTAAGATTTATCAGTGCGGTCTGCCAAAAGAGATGGCAATTGAGCTTTTCAAACCATTTGTAATGAAAGAATTGGTTGCAAACGGAACTGCTCATAATATTAAAAATGCAAAGAAAATGGTAGAGAAGTTAGAGCCTGCTGTATGGGATATTCTTGAAGAAGTAATTCGCGAGCATCCGGTTATGTTAAACCGTGCCCCTACACTTCACCGTCTGGGTATTCAGGCATTTGAGCCAATCCTTGTCGAAGGTAAGGCAATCAAACTTCATCCACTCGTATGTACAGCGTTCAACGCCGACTTCGATGGAGACCAGATGGCTGTGCATTTGCCACTTTCCGTGGAAGCACAGGCAGAGTGCCGCTTCCTTCTGTTATCACCAAACAACTTGCTGAAACCATCCGATGGTGGTGCCGTAGCCGTACCTTCTCAGGATATGGTCCTTGGTATTTATTATTTGACACAGGAGAGAACTCCGGAGCAGGGAGCAAAAGGAACCGGACGTTTCTTTAAAGATATGAATGAGGCAATTATTGCCTATGAAAACCATGAGATTACACTTCATGCCAAAATTAAAATTCGTCGTTTTGGCGTAAATGCTGCAGGTGAAGAAGAATCTCGTATTATTGAATCGACATTGGGAAGATTTATTTTCAATGAGATTATCAGCCAGAATCTTGGGTTTGTTGACCGAAGCAATCCGGATAACTTCCTTAAACTGGAAGTAGATTTCCACGTTGGCAAAAAGCAGTTGAAACAGATTCTGGAAAAATGTATTAACAATGAAGGTGCAACAAAGACAGCGGAAACGCTCGATGCAATTAAAGCACTTGGTTATAAATATTCGACAAAGGCAGCAATGACTGTTTCCATTTCCGATATGGAAGTGCCGGCAACGAAGAAAGATTTGCTTAAGCAGGCAGAGAATACGGTTGAGGTTATTTCCCAGAAATACCGCCGTGGTCTGTTGACTGAGGAAGAACGTTACAAATCTGTTGTTGAGACATGGAAAACTGCCGATGACCAGATTACACATGACTTGTTGAGTGGTTTGGATGAATTGAATAACATCTACATGATGGCGGACTCCGGAGCTCGTGGTTCGGATAAGCAGATTAAACAGCTTGCCGGAATGCGTGGTTTGATGGCAGATACATCCGGTCGTACCATCGAACTTCCAATCAAGTCAAACTTCCGTGAAGGTCTTGACGTACTCGAATACTTCATGTCCGCACATGGTGCCCGTAAAGGTCTTTCCGATACCGCACTTCGTACGGCTGACTCCGGTTACCTGACCAGACGTCTTGTTGATGTTTCACAGCACATGATCGTTCGTGAGTCTGACTGCTGTGAGGGTACAGGCAGAGAGATTCCGGGAATGTGGGTAACTGCATTCATGGATGGAAAAGAAGAGATCGAGAGTCTTCAGGAGCGTATCACAGGACGTTTCTCCTGCAATACGATCTGTGACAAAGATGGAAATGTCATTGTAAAAGCAAACCATATGATCACACCGAAGCGTGCAGCTGCAGTTATGAGCCAGGGTGTTGATGAGAATGGCGAGCCGCTTAAGAAAGTTAAGATCCGTACCGTATTATCCTGCCGCTCCCATATGGGTGTCTGTGCAAAATGTTACGGTGCAAACATGGCTACCGGCCAGGCTGTACAGGTTGGTGAGGCAATCGGTATTATCGCAGCACAGTCTATCGGTGAGCCTGGTACACAGCTTACCATGCGTACGTTCCATACCGGTGGTGTTGCCGGAAACGATATTACACAGGGTCTTCCTCGTGTCGAGGAGATTTTTGAGGCAAGAAAGCCTAAGGGTCTTGCTATCATCACAGAGTTTGGCGGCGTAGCAACGATTAAGGATACCAAGAAGAAACGTGAGATCATCGTTACCAATAATGAGACCGGAGAATCAAAGGCATATCTGATCCCTTATGGTTCCAGAATTAAGGTTATGGATGGCGCAGTACTTGAAGCCGGTGATGAGCTGACAGAAGGTTCTGTAAATCCACACGATATCTTAAAGATCAAAGGTGTCCGTGCAGTTCAGGATTACATGCTCCGCGAGGTACAGCGTGTATACCGTCTGCAGGGTGTAGAAATCAACGATAAGCATATCGAGGTTATTGTGCGTCAGATGTTACAGAAAGTACGCGTTGAGACAAACGGTGATTCAGAGATGCTTCCGGGTGTATTGGTAGATGCACTTGATTTCGAAGATACCAATGAGAAACTGGTAGAAGAAGGAAAAGAGCCGGCAGAGGGCAAACAGGTATTACTTGGTATTACCAAGGCTTCCCTTGCAACGAACTCCTTCTTATCAGCAGCATCCTTCCAGGAGACAACAAAAGTTCTTACGGAAGCTGCAATCAAAGGTAAAGTCGATCCATTGATCGGTATGAAAGAGAATGTTATCATCGGTAAACTGATTCCTGCAGGAACAGGTATGAAGAGATACCGCAACATTAAACTGGATTCTGATATCAATGAGGATGACGAGCTGATGTTTGATGATTTTGATGACTTCGACGATTATGAGGAAGAGATTCCGAGGGACGAAGAAAATGAAATCGAAGAAGCTTCGGTAGAGGAAGAATAAAATAATATTTATGAGAAGAACTGTCGCACCAGCTGATAAAAGTCAGTGGTGCACGGTTCTTTTTTTGATATATAGGATTTTTTTGATTCATAGGATTCTTTTTTCTGGCAGCTGGAAAAAATATGTATAATTCACAAGAAACTGGAAAAAATAGATAAGGGTGCAAAAAAAACAGATTATTATAGAAGAAAGTCTGAAAATAGAAAAAAGGCTTGACATACAGGAATTGCACTTATATAATAATTTAGCATGCATATTTAGGGATGCATATTTAATATAACAGGAGGTGAAAATAATGCCAACATTTAACCAGTTAGTAAGAAAAGGACGTCAGACATCTGTTAAGAAGTCTACTGCACCTGCACTTCAGAAGGGTTACAACTCCCTGCAGAAGAGACCTACAAATACTTCTTCTCCGCAGAAGAGAGGTGTATGTACCGCTGTTAAGACAGCAACTCCTAAAAAACCTAACTCAGCTCTTAGAAAGATCGCCAGAGTTCGTCTTTCCAACGGAATCGAGGTAACAAGCTACATTCCAGGTGAGGGACACAACTTACAGGAGCACAGCGTTGTTCTGATCCGTGGTGGTCGTGTTAAGGACTTACCAGGTACAAGATATCACATCATCCGTGGTACACTTGATACAGCAGGAGTCGCTAACAGAAAGCAGGCTCGTTCCAAATACGGCGCTAAGAGACCAAAGGCTTCTAAGTAATTTTAGGTATTGGACCGAAGTTGCTTGATAATTTAGCGAACCATAGTATCACATTTGTTGTATCCGGCATCTTCTGCCGGATGGACTATAGGTTGGTGTTGGGATTATTATCACAAACGATAGATTTCCGCACGAACATTATGGCGAAATAGGTGGTCTTTGACCGATATTTTACACATTGTGAGTACCGTTGAATTAATCGAAATGAAGTTCACTGAAACAGCCTGCCGGATAGCGGTATGCTGTCAGGTTATAAGGCTGTAAATGGCGGCATTGCCGCACTCAGTAAATGCAGAAGTTTTTTCTGTATAGTAAATTATGATTAAGGAGGGAAGAACCGTGCCACGTAAAGGACATACTCAGAAAAGAGACGTATTAGCAGATCCGTTATACAACAACAAAGTGGTTACCAAACTTATCAACAACATCATGTTAGATGGTAAGAAAGGTGTTGCTCAGAAAATTGTATACGGAGCTTTCACAAGAGTTGAGGAGAAAACAGAGAAACCAGCTCTTGAGGTATTTGAAGCAGCAATGAATAACGTTATGCCTGTTCTTGAAGTAAAGGCAAGACGTATCGGTGGTGCAACATATCAGGTACCGATCGAAGTAAGACCGGATCGTCGTCAGGCGTTAGCACTTCGCTGGCTGACCACTTACTCTCGTAACAGAGGAGAGAAGACGATGGAAGAAAGACTTGCGAACGAGATTATGGATGCAGCAAACAATACCGGTGCATCTGTTAAGAAAAAAGAAGATATGCACAAAATGGCAGAGGCAAACAAGGCTTTCGCGCACTACAGATTCTAAAAGAATTCAGAATATCTCCGCGATGCTTCAGCTTTCGTGCATTACAGATTCTAATAGAATCCAAAATGTTTCCGCAAAGCTGTTGCTTTTAAATATGGAATTTTTGATCGCTGCGTGAGCTTTTGCTTTCGCGGCGATAGCATATCGTTAGTAAATTAAGGAGGAAATACCTTGGCTGGAAGAGAATATCCATTAGAGAGAACCAGAAACATTGGTATTATGGCTCACATTGATGCTGGTAAAACAACATTAACAGAGCGTATTCTTTACTATACCGGTGTTAACTATAAGATTGGTGATACTCATGAAGGTACTGCTACCATGGACTGGATGGAGCAGGAGCAGGAAAGAGGTATCACAATTACTTCAGCCGCTACAACATGTCACTGGACAGAAGAAGAGTTCACAAAGCCGAAAAAGGGCGCTCTTGAGCATCGTATCAACATCATCGATACTCCTGGACACGTAGACTTTACAGTAGAGGTTGAGCGTTCACTCCGTGTATTGGACGGCGCCGTTGGTGTCTTCTGTGCAAAGGGTGGTGTTGAGCCTCAGTCAGAGAATGTATGGCGTCAGGCTGATACCTACAATGTACCTCGTATGGCATTCATCAATAAGATGGATATCTTAGGTGCAAACTTTTACGGCGCTGTAGATCAGATCCGTGAGAGATTAGGAAAGAACGCAATCGTTCTTCAGTTACCAATCGGTAAAGAAGATGATTTCAAGGGAATCATTGATCTGTTCGAGATGAAAGCATATATCTACAACGATGAGAAGGGTGATAACATCACTGTTACAGATGATCTTGGAGATATGGCTGATCAGGCAGCAGAGTATCGTACAGAACTCATTGAGAAGATCTGTGAGTTAGATGACGATTTAATGATGCAGTACCTTGAGGGCGAAGAGCCATCCGTTGATGATATGAAGAAGGTTCTTCGTAAAGGAACATGTGAGTGTACGGCAGTGCCTGTTTGCTGTGGTTCTGCATACAGAAACAAGGGTGTTCAGAAGTTACTGGATGCTATTATCGAATATATGCCAGCTCCAACAGACATCCCTGCAATCAAGGGTGTTGACCTGGATGGCAACGAGATCGAGAGACATTCATCTGATGATGAGCCTTTCGCAGCTCTTGCATTCAAGATTATGGCAGATCCATTCGTAGGAAAACTTGCTTACTTCCGTGTTTATTCCGGAACATGTAAGTCTGGTTCTTACGTGTTAAATGCAACAAAGGATAAGAAGGAACGTGTTGGACGTATTCTTCAGATGCATGCAAACAAGAGACAGGAGTTAGACATTGTTTACTCTGGTGATATCGCAGCAGCAGTTGGATTTAAGTTCACTACTACCGGTGATACCATCTGTGATGAGCAGCATCCGGTTATCCTTGAGTCTATGGAATTCCCAGAGCCAGTTATCGAGCTCGCAATTGAGCCTAAAACAAAAGCTGGACAGGGCAAGTTAGGTGAAGCATTAGCAAAACTTGCTGAAGAAGATCCTACATTCCGTGCACATACAGATCAGGAAACTGGTCAGACAATCATTGCCGGAATGGGTGAGTTACATCTGGAGATCATCGTTGACCGTCTGCTTCGTGAGTTCAAGGTAGAAGCAAACGTAGGTGCTCCTCAGGTAGCATACAAAGAGACATTTACAAAGGCTGTTGATCAGGAATACAAGTACGCTAAGCAGTCCGGTGGTCGTGGACAGTACGGACATTGTAAGGTACGTTTCGAGCCGATGGATGCCAACGGAGAAGAACTGTTCAAGTTCGATTCCGAGGTTGTCGGTGGTGCTATTCCGAAGGAATACATCCCAGCAATCGGTGAAGGTATTGAGGAAGCTACAAAGGCTGGTTCCCTTGGCGGATTCCCTGTTGTAGGTATCCATGCTACCGTATATGACGGATCTTACCATGAAGTCGATTCTTCCGAGATGGCATTCCATATTGCCGGATCTATGTGTTTCAAGGAAGCTATGGCTAAGGCAGCTCCAGTATTACTTGAGCCTATCATGAAAGTTGAGATTACTATGCCGGAAGAGTACATGGGAGATGTTATCGGTGACGTTAACTCCCGTCGTGGACGTATCGAAGGTATGGATGATCTGGGCGGCGGTAAGATTGTACACGCTTATGTACCACTTGCTGAGATGTTCGGATACTCAACAGACTTACGTTCTAAGACACAGGGTCGTGGTAACTACTCTATGTTCTTCGAGAAGTATGAGCCAGTTCCAAAGAACGTACAGGAGAAGCTTCTGTCTAATAAGGCAAAATAATAGAAAAAGCTTGAAATATAGCTGATTATTCGCTATAATCGAGTTAGTCGGTTTGACAACCTAAAACCATAAAAACAAGCCCAAAACCGGGCATAAAATGAAGGAGGACATTTCAAAATGGCAAAGGCTAAATTTGAAAGAACAAAACCACATTGTAATATTGGTACCATCGGTCACGTAGATCATGGTAAAACAACTTTAACAGCAGCTATTACAAAGGTATTAGCAGCTCGTGTTGCTGGTAACGAAGCAACAGATTTCGAGAACATTGATAAGGCTCCAGAAGAGAGAGAGCGTGGTATCACAATTTCTACAGCTCACGTTGAGTATGAGACAGAGAAGAGACATTACGCACACGTTGACTGTCCTGGACATGCTGACTACGTAAAGAACATGATCACTGGTGCAGCTCAGATGGATGGTGCTATCCTCGTTGTTGCTGCTACTGATGGTGTTATGGCTCAGACAAAGGAGCACATCCTCCTTTCTCGTCAGGTAGGTGTACCTTACATCATCGTTTTCTTAAACAAGTGCGATATGGTAGACGATCCAGAACTTATCGAGTTAGTAGAGATGGAAGTTACCGAGCAGCTTGAAGAGTATGGTTTCAATGATTGCCCAATCATCAAGGGTTCTGCTTTAAAGGCTCTTGAAGATCCTAACGGAGAGTGGGGAGACAAGATCATGGAGCTTATGGATACTGTTGATTCTTATATCCCAGATCCAGAGCGTGATACAGATAAGCCATTCCTTATGCCAGTAGAGGACGTATTCACAATCACAGGTCGTGGTACTGTTGCAACTGGTAGAGTAGAGCGTGGTACATTACATCTGAACGACGAACTTGAAATCCTTGGTGTTAAGGAAGATGTTCTTAAGACAGTTGTAACTGGTATCGAGATGTTCCGTAAGCAGTTAGACGAGGCTATGGCTGGTGATAACATCGGTGCATTACTTCGTGGTGTAAACCGTGACCAGATCGTTCGTGGACAGGTTCTTGCTAAGCCAGGTACTGTAACTTGCCATCACAAGTTCACAGCTCAGGTTTACGTTTTAACAAAGGATGAAGGTGGACGTCATACTCCATTCTTCAACAACTATCGTCCACAGTTCTACT
>ENA-OPWC01000276-OPWC01000276.1-human-gut-metagenome-genome-assembly--contig:-NODE-276-length-46159-cov-14.850143_pt1 | contig 46159 bp, 45 predicted proteins | sample MGYA00241504_ERZ502000 | MGnify/ENA primary metagenome ERZ502000 (study PRJEB25962, sample SAMEA2042005) | human gut metagenome | biome: human gut; feature: human-associated habitat; material: faeces...
GCCCGAAGACACAAAGCAAACTGTTTTCGGGCGAGCGAACCTCGCCCCTACGAACTAAACGACAGCATCATCAACGTTTTGACACAACCCCTTTTTTAATGGTTATTCTTTAACTTCTCGTTTTTAGACCGGAACAGAGTCACCATGGGGTTAGTATCCGAAAATCTCTTCTTGAGTAAGTTCCTCAATTGGAGCTATGGTTTTCAGTGCTTCCATGTCCAGTTCCTTCTTGTCACCCAATATGCAATAGGTATAGGTGCGGTCTTTCATCCATTTCTTTTGGAAATCGATAACGTCTTGCAGTGTCATCTTCTGTACATCATTGTACTGTTTGATGCGTTTGTCGACGTTCATACCCATATCTTGAGCATAAATGTACGACCAAAGGATGTTGTCCTTAATGATGCGGTCGGTGCGCAGACGGGAAATGATACCTTCTTTTGCCAGTTTGAAAGCAGCTTCCGATTCCGGCATGTTATTGATGATATCATTGAAAGTCTTGATGGCATCCATCATCTTGTCGTTCTGGGTAGCTATTTGGGTTTGCACGGTATATGGATAGATGACTTTGCCACCTGTCACAATTCCTGCCCATGCCGAATAAGCCAAACCGCGTGATTCGCGCATCTCCTGGAAGACAATGGAGTTCATGCCGCCACCGAAGTATTCATTGTACAAACTACGGATAGGTTCAACTTCCGGGTTAAATTTTTCCCCGCGATTGGAATACTGTACCATATAAATCTGTTTTGCTTCGTATGGAGCAATCAACACCTTATTGGAAGGAGTGGGTTGCATCACAAATTTCTTGCCGGCAGGAATATCTTGCAGCTGTGCAGGAACTTTATGATATTTATTCAATACGTCGGTCAACTCTTGTTCTGAACTGGGCCCATAATACATGATGCGATGTTTGAACGAAGTCAGTTTATGGATGCGGTCGGTCAGTTCCGATGGATTCATATTTTGCAATTCTTCTGTAGACAACAAATTGCGTGTGGCTGATTCTTTACCATAAACAGCGTATGTCAGCAGGCGTATGAAGTTTTGCATTTGGTTTAATTTGGCATCCGTGCGTGACTTCAGGATGTTCTTCACCATATTGTCGTAAGCCGTCTTGTCGGGTTGTGCGTCAGCCAATATCTTCTCGAATAATTCGATAGCCTGAGGAAGATTTTCGTTCAATCCTGAAAGAGTGATATAAGTGCGGTCGTCACCCGGAGACACATTGAATGAACAAGCCAAACCATAGAACTTACTGTTTAATTGTTCCAATGTCATATCCGAAGTGCCGAGAAATCTCAGATATTGTGCTGCTGTTCCCAGTTTCTTATCATTATTGTTACCCATTTCGAATATATAGCGCAGATAGAATAAGTCATTGGTGGTGTTCTGTTTGTAAAGAACAGGAACATCCTTGTTCCACGCGAACTGATCCATATCTTTGTTGTAATCGATAAACACAGGTTCTATCGGTTGCACTTTGCTTCCTTGCACTTCTTTCAGGAAATTGCTGGCAGCATCGCGGTTCATGACAATAGGAGTGATTTCCGGCTTAGAGATTTTCTTTTCGTTCGGGTCTTTTCCTGTTTTTTTATAGATAATGGCATAATTACTGTCTGTGAAGTACTTGTTGGCAAAGGCAACAATGTCGGCTTTGGTCAGTTTTGACATGCGTTCCAGTGCGGTCACTTCGTCTGTCCAGTCGGTTCCGTTCACAAAGGACTGAACAAACATATCGGCACGAATGCTATTGTATTCCAGTTGCTGTATCTGGTATTTCTTGAAGTTATTGATGTTGGCTTGCAACATATTTTCATCAAAGTCACCGGATTTCAGTTTGGCTATTTCGCCCAAGAACAAATCCTTCACTTCGTCCAGGGTCTGTCCTTCTTTGGTACGTCCCTGCATGATGAAAGCACAGTAGTCCGACAAATTATAAACATAAGCATAGGCTCCCAATACTTTTTGTTGCTGGTTGAGGTTGATGTCCATCAGACCGGCTTTGCCGTTGTTCATAATCTGGCTGACAATTTGCAGCGTTTCATATTCTTTGCTTGCCGAACCGGGGAATCTCCATGCCAATGTCACAGATTCGGCATCGGGACCGAGCACTTCGCGTACTATGGGCTCGGTAATCGGTGTTTCCGGTTTGACGGTCAGCTTCGGCAGATTGGGGTTAGGCTTCATGTCGCCGAAGTACTTGTCGATGGTGGCAATCATTTCATCAGGATTGAAATCACCCGACAGACAGATGGCCATATTGTTGGGCACATACCAAGTTTTATAATAATTCTTGATGTTGGTGATGGAAGGATTCTTTAAGTCATCCTGTGTACCTAGCACGGTCTGTGTGCCATATGGATGGTGTGGGAAGAGTGCTGCCAACATGGTTTCGCTCACCTTGCGGGGATCTTGTGTGAGAGACATGTTCTTTTCTTCGTAAACTGTTTCAAGCTCGGTATGGAAACCGCGTATAATGCTGTTCTTGAAACGGTCAGCCTGTATCTTTGCCCAATTCTCTACCTGATTGGAAGGAATGTCTTCGGTGTAGCAAGTTACATCGAAGCTGGTATATGCATTGGTTCCGTTGGCTCCGATGGCTGCCATCAGTTTGTCATATTCATTGGGAATGGCATATTTTGAAGCTTCGTATGACAGACTGTCGATAACATGATAGATGGCTTTGCGCTGAGCTTCATCCGTTGTTTTGCGATACACTTCAAATTGTTGTTCAATCCGGTCGAGCAACGGGCGTTCTGCTTCATAGTTCTGTGTACCGAAGTGTGTGGTTCCTTTAAACATCAGGTGTTCAAAGTAGTGTGCCAAACCGGTGGTTTCCGCCGGGTCATTCTTTCCGCCCACGCGTACGGCAATGTAGGTTTGGATACGTGGAGTCTCTTTGTTTACGGTCATATAGACCTTCAGTCCATTATCCAATGTGTAGATACGTGCTTTTAACGGGTCATTGGGGACTGTGGTGTAGCGATAGTCCTTGGGAGCGGCGCTACTGATACTTGCCGAAAACAGAAGAAACAACGACAAGCATGCAAGTTTTGTCAGTTTGTTCATAAGTATTTAATTTAAAGTGATTGTAACAAAGGTAAGAATAAGTTTGTGATATTTTCTTTTTGAAATGATTTATTAACAGATAAATTAAAAAAAGAGAGGTGCGACTCCGAAGAGTGCACCTCCCTATTTTAAACAGTTTGCTCTGCCGTTTATTTTTTCAGAGCGGCTATGCTTTCCTTTAATGAAGCAATCTTGCTTTCGGCATCAGCCTGCTTTTTGCGTTCCATGTCGATGACATTTGCCGGAGCCTTGCTGACGAACTTTTCGTTGCTCAGCTTCTTCAATACGCTTTGCAGGAAACCTTCCTGATATTTAAGGTCGGCTTCCAGTTTGGCCAATTCTTCTTCTACATTAATCATGCCTCCCAACGGAATGAAGTATTCTGTGGTTCCCACCATGAATGAAGCAGCGCCTTCGGGCTTCTCATTGACAATGCTGACGGTGGTCAGGTTACCCATTTTCTTCACGACTTCGGCATAAGACATAAGGAATGTATTTTCACCCATTACCTGCATTTCCAATGCTTCTTTTTGAGCAATGTTCTTTTGCAGGCGGATGTTACGGATGCCTGAGATGACTTCCTTTAACTGGTCGAATGTATTGCACAATTGAATGCTCTGCTCCGGATTTCTGTCTGCGTATGATTCCATTTGTGCAGTCATGATGCTTTCACCTTCCTTGCGGTCGTAAATATGTTGCCACAACTCTTCGGTGATGAACGGCATGAACGGATGAAGTTGTCTCAACAATACATCGAAGAAGTGTAACGTCGCTTCATAGGTCTTTTTGTCAATCGGTTGTCCGTAAGCCGGCTTAATCATTTCGAGATACCAGCTTGAGAATTCGTCCCAGAACAGTTTGTACACCGCCATCAGTGCTTCGCTCAGACGGTATTTGCTGAACAAATCGTCTATTTCGGCAGATACCTTGACGAGCAGACTGTCGAACCATTTGGTTGCCAGTTGTGCATATTCGGGCTGCTCGATGTCGGCTACTTCCCATCCTTTTACCAAGCGGAATGCATTCCATATTTTATTGTTGAAGTTACGTCCCTGTTCGCAAAGTGTATCATCAAATAAAATATCATTTCCGGCAGGGGCAGACAACATCATACCCATACGCACACCGTCGGCACCATATCTTTCAATTAAGTCCAACGGGTCGGGTGAGTTACCCAATGACTTGGACATCTTGCGTCCCAGCTTGTCACGAACGATACCGGTGAAGTAAACATTCTTAAACGGCATGTCGCCTTTGTATTCGTAGCCTGCCATAATCATTCGGGCTACCCAGAAGAAGATAATATCCGGACCGGTCACCAAATCGCTGGTGGGATAGTAGTAGTTGATTTCTTCGTTGTTCGGATCATTGATGCCGTTAAACAGCGAGATAGGCCACAACCATGAAGAGAACCAAGTGTCCAGACAATCTTCATCCTGACGTAGGTCTTCCGCTTTCAGGTTGGCGTCGCCGGTTTTTTCCTGAGCCAGTTTCACGGCTTCTTCGGTCGTTTCGGCTACCACATAGCCGCCTTGAGGCAGGAAGTAGGCCGGGATGCGGTGTCCCCACCACAATTGGCGGCTGATACACCAGTCCTTGATGTTTTCCAACCAGTTCTTGTATGTGTTTTTATACTTGGCAGGATAGAATTTCAGTTCATCGTTCATCACCGGCGGCAATGCCATATCAGCAAAGTGCTGCATCTTGAGGAACCATTGCATAGACAGTTTCGGCTCGATGGCTACATTGGTGCGCTCGGAGAATCCTACCTTATTGGTATAAGCTTCTACCTTTTCCATCAGACCGGCTTCCTGCAAGTCCTTTTCGATTTGAGCGCGGACATCAAAACGGTCCATGCCTACATATAGTCCGGCAGCTTCGCTCAGCGTTCCGTTATCATTGAAGATATCGATACTGGGCAGGTTGTACTTTTCTCCCAGCATATAGTCGTTCACATCGTGTGCGGGAGTAACTTTCAAGCATCCTGTACCAAACTCAATGTCTACATAATCGTCTTCAATGACCGGAATTACACGGCCTACCAACGGAACAATCACTTTTTTGCCGCTCAGCCAACGGTTCTTCACGTCGTTGGGGTTGATACACATGGCGGTATCTCCCATGATGGTTTCGGGACGGGTGGTTGCTACTACGGCATATCGTCTGCCTTGTTCGTCACGGTGAACAACTTCGCCTTCGGCTCCGGTTTCGCCCGACATGTCGTCATCGGCTACATAATATCTCAGGTAATACAGTTTGCTGTGCTCTTCCTTATATATCACTTCTTCATCGCTGAGGGCGGTCAGTGCCTTCGGGTCCCAGTTTACCATACGTACGCCGCGATAAATCAACCCTTTGTTGTAAAGGTCGACAAACACCTTGATAACGCTTTTGCTGCGTTCTTCGTCCATGGTGAAGGCTGTGCGGTCCCAGTCACACGATGCACCCAGCTTGCGGAGCTGTTTCAGGATGATGCCTCCGTGCTCGTCAGTCCAGTCCCAAGCGTGTTTCAGAAACTCATCGCGGGTGAGGTCGTTTTTTTTAATGCCTTGTTGAGCCAGTTTGTTCACCACTTTGGCTTCGGTGGCGATGGAAGCATGGTCTGTTCCCGGCACCCAGCAGGCATTCTTTCCTTCCATGCGTGCACGGCGTACCAATATATCCTGAATGGTATTGTTTAGCATGTGTCCCATGTGGAGCACTCCCGTTACGTTAGGGGGCGGAATGACGACTGTGTAAGGTTCACGTCCGTCGGGTTTTGAACTAAAGAGTTTGTTGTCCAGCCAATACTGGTACCATTTTCCCTCCACGTCAGCGGGATTGTACTTACTTGCTAATTCCATTTTTATATTCTGTTTATTTAATTGATTATCGCATAATTGACTGCAAAATTAATAAAAGTCGTTGGAATATTATGTACTTTTGCATCACAAAATGATTTTTAGATAAATAGATTATGCATACAAGAAAAGAACAGATGGAAGCGTTCGGACGCTTTCTGGATATTTTGGACGAGTTGCGGGAGAAATGCCCGTGGGACCGCAAGCAGACGAATGAGAGCCTCCGTCCCAATACAATCGAAGAAACTTACGAACTGTGTGATGCCTTGATGAAGGATGACAAGAAAGATATCTGCAAAGAATTGGGCGATGTGTTGCTGCATGTGGCTTTCTATGCCAAGATAGGCAGCGAGACCGGTGATTTTGATATAAAAGATGTGTGTGACCGTCTTTGTGAAAAGCTGATTTTCCGTCATCCGCATGTCTTTGGTGAGGTAAAAGCCGATACAGCCGAAAAGGTGACTGAGAACTGGGAACAATTGAAGATGAAGGAGAAAGACGGTAATAAGATGGTGCTGAGCGGTGTTCCTTCCGCGCTGCCTTCATTGATTAAGGCTTACCGCATTCAGGACAAGGCTCGTAATGTGGGATTCGACTGGGAAGAGCGTTCGCAAGTCTGGAGTAAGGTGAAAGAAGAGATAGGCGAGTTTGAAGCGGAAGTGGAGAATATGGATAAGGAAAAGGCGGAGGCGGAGTTTGGTGATGTGATGTTCAGCCTGATTAATGCTGCCCGTCTGTATAAGATTAACCCGGATAATGCGTTGGAACATACGAATCAAAAGTTCATTCGTCGCTTTAATTATCTGGAAGAGCATACCATCAAGCAAGGTAAAGAGCTGAAGAATATGACGTTGGAGGAAATGGATGCCATTTGGAATGAAGCGAAAAGTAAAGGATTATAACTCGTTTTTTCTCTTCGAAAATCATCGTTGGAGGTATGGATTTACACGTACGTACGCGTGAGGCGATACATACGTATGTGTGAGGCGATACGTACGTATGCGTAGCCCTATACATACGTACGTATAATGCCACACGTACTAACGTGTGATTTTTTGCATGCCGGGCATCTTTTTCAATGGTTTCATCCTCATGTTTTTTACTTCAAGGAATGCCGGCCGGCGCAATCTGCACATAATCCTTTCAATACATAATTGACCGAGTTGACCGTGAATCCCTGTGGAAGTGTAACCATAGGAATATGAATGCTTTTCAGGCAAAAGGTGCGATGGCACTTTTCACAATAAAAGTGGGTATGGAGGTCGTCTACTTCACAATTACAGTCATTGCTGCAAACGGCATATTTCAGAGAGCCCGAACCGTCGTCTATGGCATGGATGAGATGGTGTGTCAGGAATAGGGTAATAGTGCGATAGATGGTAGATTTGTCTACGGTATCTAAATCGTTTTCCAAATCCAATAAGGAAAAAGCTTCTTTGTGCTGCATCATTGTTCTCAGAATCAAAAGCCGTATGGCGGTTGGCTTTATTTCCCGTAGCGCTAATTTCTTTAAATATAGTTTTTCGTCCATCATAGTGTTTTTATTGATGAAACAAAGATAGCAAAAATAAGATGCAACTAATTTGCAAATTATGTATTATCTTTACCTCGTTATTTATATAAAGCGATATGAAAAGACAATTTTTTACTCTATTGGCCGGTCTTTTGTGTCTGTCAGGAAGTGTGGCGCAGGCGGCAAAAGTGGATACGCTGTCTGTGCGCAGCAATGCTATGAACAAGAATGTAACAGTGTTGACGGTACGTCCCGATAAGGCAGTGGGCGGAGAGAAGTGTCCGGTAATTTACTTGTTGCATGGGCACGGTGGGAATGCTTTTACATGGATGACGATAAAACCTGATTTACCTCAAATAGCCGACCGGGAAGGTATCATCTTTGTGTGTCCTGATGGTAAAAACAGTTGGTATTGGGATAGTCCTCGTAATAAGGATTATCGGTATGAGAGTTTTGTTGCCAAAGAATTGGTGGAATATATAGATAAGAACTTTGCCACAAAAGCCGATAGAAGCGGACGAGTCATCACAGGATTGAGTATGGGTGGTCATGGGGGAATGTGGCTCTCCATCCGCCATCAAGATATTTTTGGCGGAGGGGGCAGCATGAGTGGCGGACTGGATATCCGTCCGTTTCCCGATAGTTGGAACATGAAGGCCCGGCTCGGTGAATATGCTTCTAATAAAGAAGTATGGGATAATCATACCGTTATCAATCAGTTGGATAGACTGAAAGATGGCAGCCTGGCCATTATTATCGACTGTGGTGCGGATGATTTCTTTTTGCAGGTAAACAAGGCTGCTCACGAAGCATTATTGAAGCGGGGAATCGGGCATGACTTTATCATACGGCCCGGAGCGCATAATCCCCGATATTGGAATAACGCGATAGACTATCAGGTTTTGTTTTTCAAGAAATTCTTTAATAAATCAAAATAAGAGATGGATAAGATTGTTTTTATCACAGGAGCTTCCAGCGGTATCGGTGCCGGATGCGCCCGTAAGTTTGCTTCACAGGGGGCAAGCTTGATTTTAAATGCCCGTAATGAAGAGAAATTGTCAGCACTGAAAGAGGAGTTGGAGCAGCAGTATGGAGCTAGAGTATGCTTGCTTCCTTTTGATGTGCGCGACCGTAAAACGGCGGCTGAGGCGTTGGCTTCATTACCCGATGAATGGAAAGCGATTGATATTCTGATTAATAATGCCGGATTGGTTATCGGAGTGGATAAAGAACATGAGGGTAATTTGGATGAATGGGACATCGTGATTGATACGAATATCAAGTCATTATTGGCTATGACCAGACTGGTAGTGCCCGGCATGGTGGCACGCGGCAGGGGGCATATCATCAATATCGGTTCGATAGCGGGAGACGCTGCTTATGCGGGAGGTAGTGTTTACTGTGCAACAAAGGCGGCCGTGAAAGCACTGTCCGATGGTTTGCGTATTGATTTGGTAGATACTCCGTTGCGAGTAACTAATATTAAACCGGGATTGGTCGAAACTAATTTTTCGGTAGTCCGTTTTCGTGGTGATAAAGATAAGGCAGATAATGTATATAAAGGTATTCGTCCATTGACCGGTGACGATATTGCAGAAACTGTTTATTTTGCAGCTTCGGTTCCCGAGTATATGCAGATTGCCGAAATGTTGGTGATGCCTACTTATCAGGCTACCGGAACCATTGTTTCCCGCAATTAATCACAAAAAGTTAAGATACGAATTATTTCTATCAGAAAGGCGGCTCCTGCAAAAAGAAGCCGCCTTTGTTCATTCTCGTTTACCTTTTTACCTTAAAAATAAATTATAATTCGATAATAAGGGATTGACGAGCACCTACGGTCATATTCCGTGTGAGGTCAATCTTTTTGCCACTGACAAGTTCTTTTCCGCTTTTTGAGTCGTTAGTCATCATACGATAGTATTTGTTGGCTACTACTTGTTCAGTGTTTGTACTGTTTAGGACAATGAGTTCAGTTTTCCCAGAATTAGTACGTGCGTACATGTATATTCCGTGTTGGGGAATGTGGTACTTAACTGTTTTCTTTTCCATCTTCTTTTAATTTAGTTTGGTTTTACGGCGGCAAATTTATATGTTTTTCAGCATACTTTATGTAACTAATCGTTCAAAATTCACAATAAATCATTCATTTCTTAATCTATGTCAATAAAAAAATCCTCTTCCACCCATAGGTAGAAGAGGATTTCCTATATTGTATTTCAATGAATTACATCAAGAATCCAAGTAAAATACCTGCTGCTACGGCAGAACCGATTACACCGGCCACGTTAGGTCCCATGGCGTGCATTAGCAGGTAGTTGGTAGGATCGTATTCTAAACCGATAACCTGAGAGATACGTGCCGAGTCGGGAACGGCAGATACACCGGCATTACCGATAAGCGGATTAATCTTATTATCCTTACCCAATACCAGATTGAATATCTTCACGAAGATAACACCTGAAGCAGTGGCAATGATGAATGACAATGCACCCAGTGCGAAAATCAGGATAGAGTCAAGAGTAAGGAACTCTGAAGCCTGAGTGGAAGCACCTACTGTCAATCCCAGCAAGATGGTAATGGTGTCAATCAGCGGACCGCGGGCAGTTTCTGCCAAACGACGGGTTACACCGCTTTCTTTCAATAAGTTACCGAAGAAAAGCATACCCAACAAAGGCAGGCCGGACGGAACCAGGAAACAGGTGAGTAACAAACCGATGATGGGGAACATTACTTTTTCTGTATGAGACACGGCACGCGGTGGTTTCATACGAATCAAACGTTCGTGCTTGGTAGTGAGCAGACGCATGATAGGTGGCTGGATGACCGGTACCAACGCCATATACGAATAGGCTGATACCGCAATCGCCCCCATCAGGTTAGGCGCCAGTTTGGATGAAAGGAAGATGGCAGTCGGACCGTCCGCACCACCGATGATACCGATAGCACCGGCTTGCATCGGGTCGAAGCCCATGGCCAACGCAATCATGTATGCACCGAAGATACCAAACTGTGCGGCAGCACCAATCAACATCAGCTTGGGATTGGAAATCAATGCCGAGAAGTCGGTCATTGCACCGATACCGAGGAAGATGAGCGGCGGATACCATCCCGAAGTAACTCCTTGATACAGAATGTTGAGTACAGACCCTTCTTCATAGATACCGACTTTAAGTCCGGCTTCCATGTTGAAAGGAATATTACCGATTAAGATACCGAAACCGATAGGAATCAGCAGCATCGGCTCAAATTCCTTGGCTACTGCCAAGTATATAAATAACAAGCCGAAAAAGATCATGACGATATGGCCGAACGTAGCGTTGGCAAATCCCGTATAGGTCCAGAAATCGGCAAGGTTATTTCCAATAAAATTAATAAATTCTCCCATATTATTCAATAATTACGAGGTCAGTACCTTCGAGAACGGATTCTCCTTTGCTCACGTTGATAGCGGTAATTTTACCGTCTTTGTCAGCATTGATGTTGTTTTCCATCTTCATGGCTTCAAGGATAATGATGGTTTGTCCTTTCTTCACCGCATCGCCGACATTCACTTTAATGTCGAGGATAACACCCGGAAGCGGAGATTTAACACCCGATTTTCCGGAGGAAGGAGCAGCCGGTTTAACAACTGTCGTGGTAGGAGCAGCCGGTGTTGTAGCTACAGGGCGGACTACAGGTTTTACAACGGCTTTAGGAGCCTTTTCCATTTCAACTTTGTAAGGAGTGCCATTTACTTCAACATGGGCGATATTGTCTTCTATATCTCCAATGGCTACCTTATATACATTACCATTGATTTTATATTTATATTCTTTCATCGTTTAATCTTTTTATTTGGTGATTTACTTTTTGTGGGGAGTTTCGCGCAAGGTGTAAATCTTAGAACTCCATGGTGAATAACTGCGTTTGACACGGGTGATGGTAAGAACAGTTTCTTCCACATCGTGTACATCGCTTTGCATTTCGTGCATTGCCATGGCAATAGCAGCAAAAACTTCACCCGGAGCTTCACCCAGTTTCTTTTCTTTAGCTTCCTTTTTATCTGTGATTCCTTTTACTTTCATTGCATTGCGCTTGCTGAGGCTGACAGAAGCTTTTCCAATTAATTTAAAAGAAATAAAGAGTAACAGTAAACCAAAGAATACTACACTCATAGCAGAAATAGCCATACCGATGCCGATACCGTCATGTTCTTCGAATTTTTCCATCTTTGCATGACTGTTGATGGTCTTGTTGTTTGTACTTGGAGTGACATATTTTTCGGGACTTCCGCCTTTTACTTCCCATTCTTCGGCAGCGTCACTGACGCGTGCGTATGATTGGTTCACACTCAATACACCGGCAGGTACTACAATCTGATCAAGTAACTTTTTCCCTGAATCATAAAGACCGATCCAATTCTCTGTTGCGGCATTCAGTGTAAAGTTAGTGTGGAAAGTACCCCGGTTGGGTTCACCGTCAGCCCAGAACAAAGCATGTTGGCGAGGTTTAACCAATGTCATGACATCACCTTTAGGGATGAAATAGGTGGCAGTGTCACCCGGCTGGTTACTGACTTTCAGCAAGCAACCGGCAAGGTCTGCGCTGCCAAATGACCTGTTGAATATTTCAATCCATGCGCTATGTACCCCATAGTCGTCCTGAAAGTTGCTTTCATTTTCAATCAGCACCTCATTCAGCAACAGCTTACTGTTTGATTTTCGTTCTCCACAAGAACTTAATCCCACCATCAGCAGCAGAGAAAGGAATATTCCGATTTTAGTTTTATTCATAATCGTTCTTGTTTTAATGTAAAAAGCCTGATTACAATGGAATATTTCCATGCTTCTTAGCCGGGTTAGTTAATTTCTTAGTCTGCAACTGCTGTAAAGCACGAATGATGCGGAAACGTGTGTTGCGCGGTTCAATCACGTCATCAATGTAACCATATTTAGCTGCATTATAAGGATTAGCAAACAGTTTGGTATATTCAGCTTCTTTTTCTGCCAGGAATTGGGCGGGATTTTCCTGATCTTTTGCTTCGCGTGCAAACAATACTTCTACTGCACCTGCACCACCCATTACTGCAATTTCGGCTGTGGGCCATGCATAGTTCATGTCGCCGCGAAGTTGCTTACAGCTCATTACAATGTGAGAACCGCCGTATGATTTACGCAGCGTAATAGTTACCTTGGGCACAGTAGCTTCGCCGTAAGCATACAGCAACTTGGCACCATGTAAGATAACGCCATTGTATTCTTGTCCTGTACCCGGAAGGAAGCCCGGAACGTCTACCAGTGATACAATGGGAATATTGAAGGCATCGCAGAAACGAACGAAACGTGCGCCCTTGCGAGAAGCGTTGCTGTCAAGTACCCCTGCCAGGTATTTCGGCTGATTGGCAACAATACCTACAGACTGACCGTTGAAACGGGCAAAGCCGATGATAATGTTTTTGGCATAATGAGGTTGAACTTCAAGAAATTCGCCATTGTCCACGATAGCACTGATTACTTCGTACATATCGTAAGGTTTGTTGGGGCTGTCGGGAATAATCTCGTTCAAGGAATCTTCCAAGCGATCGATAGGGTCTGTACAGTCTGCATAAGGAGCTTCTTCAAGGTTGTTTTGCGGAATATAACTCAATAATTTGCGAATCAGGGCCAAACCTTCTTCCTCTGTCTGAGCAGTAAAGTGAGTTACACCGGATTTAGTAGAGTGTACACTTGCACCCCCTAAGTTTTCCTGGCTTACATCTTCTCCTGTTACGGTCTTTACAACTTTCGGACCGGTCAGGAACATATAAGAAGTGCCTTCCATCATCAGTGTGAAGTCTGTCAAAGCGGGAGAATAAACAGCACCACCGGCACACGGACCGAAGATACCCGAAATTTGAGGAATAACACCTGATGCCATGATATTACGCTGGAATATTTCAGCATAACCGGCAAGTGCATTGATACCTTCCTGAATACGTGCACCACCCGAGTCGTTGATACCGATGACCGGAGCACCCATTTTCATGGCTTGGTCCATAATTTTACATATTTTCATAGACATTGTTTCTGACAAAGAACCGGCAGAAACAGTAAAGTCCTGAGCGAATATATAAACTAAACGTCCTTCGATGGTACCGCAACCGGTAACTACACCGTCACCCGGATAATGCTTCTTTTCCATACCGAAGTTGGTGCATCTGTGTTCAACGAACATGTCCATTTCTTCGAAGCTTCCTTCGTCTAATAACATTGCAATACGTTCGCGGGCTGTATATTTTCCTTTTTCGTGCTGTTTGGCAATCGCTTTTTCACCACCGCCGAGACGTGCTGTTGCGCGGCGTTCGATAAGCTCTTTAATTTTTTCAAGTTGATTACTCATCTTTGTTTTACTGATTAAGTTATTATTTGAGGAGAGTATTGTTATTCCTAATCTGCGGTTATCACACCGATTAGGGTTTCTCACAAAGTTCTGTTAACACACCAAGCGTTGACTTTGGATGTAAAAAGGCAATGTTCAAGCCTTCTGCACCTTTGCGCGGCGCCTTGTCAATCAAACGTATACCTGTGGTTTCAGCTTCAGCCAAAGCATTGGCAACACCGTCTTCTACTGCGAAAGCCAGGTGATGCATGCCACCGTTGCCATTGTTTTTTTCAATGAACTTTGCAATAGTACTTTCAGGACTGGTTGGTTCCAGCAACTCTATTTTAACGTCACCTACTTTCAGGAAAGCAGTTCTTACCTTTTGGTCTTCTACAGTTTCGATGTTGTAACATTTCAGGCCTAATACGTTTTCATAATACGGTAGGGCTTCTTCGATGCTCTTTACAGCGATACCCAAATGTTCGATGTGTGAGATTTTCATGATCTTATAATTTAAATGTTTGGTATAATTCTAATGTTTTTCAGATAAAACTGCACAAAGAAAGTAAATTCGGGCTAAATAAAGAAATATTTCTTCAATTTTATTTCTTTTGGAAGGGATGCTTCATAGCAGGTTAAGCAAAAAGTAAGTCCTAATCGTTTTGCGGTTAGATATACATGCGGCATAAAAGGTTGTTTAACCAGTTCCAACGGAAGCGGAACCAGCGGCGGGTACTACTTTGTTTGCCACCGAAGCGGAGGATGAATTCACGGTAACCGTGTTTCTTGAATGGGAGCCCGGCATCCATAAACTCAAAATGTTCATATCCTTCTTCCCGGGCATAGGTGAGGGCAGCCCAAACTGCTAATACACCGGGATATAAAAAGGCGTATGTCTTGCGCATGCCTCCTGAAAACCAAAGATATGCATTGCCATTAGAAAATACGCAAACCGATCCTCCGATAATTTTATCTTTGTATTTGACCAAAAAGATTTTTGCCATTTCTTTGTCGGGGCGTTGCCATGTCAAAAGACGGAAAAAGTTAAGATCGGGAAAGTGTTTTCTTACTTGAGAAGAGTAGGCTTTCTTCAGCATTTTGGAGAAGAGCGTGATATCTTTATCATTGTCTGCCACTTCTATATAAGCCCCGTTCTTTAAAGCCTTGTTTATTTGTCTTTTACGGGAGACACTCAGTCGCTCCAACGGAGTCCGGCTATGTAGCGAATTGTATACTCTTAACCAGTTGATGGGGAAATATTTGTTTTTCCTGAATGCTTTGTAGCCAAATAGCGGGTTGTCTAAATTGCGAAACTCTATCAGAAAAGATTTTTGCAATACTTCATGGGTAAGATGTTCTAATATATAGCTGAAGAGCTCTTCCCGATTCTGAGTTTCATCAAAATATTCTCCATTGCCATATATTTCACAACGCTTGATGATGGAAGGTGGGAAAAGGCGTACGCTTTTTCGGATGACGGCAAGTAGTTTGGCTACCGGACGTTCTTCTAAATAGGCAACTATGAGTATAGGTTCATACCCACGGGTTAATTCGTACACACGAAATAGCTCCGTAGAATTGAAAATTGTATATCCCGGCAATACCGGAATGGAATTTCCTTTGCGATATGTGGTTAGTCTTATCGGCATCTTCTTCGCAAATTTATTATTTTTTGTTTAGCAATCCATATTCTAATTGTATATTTGTGCAGAAAAATAAATAACTGAAAAGATTATGGAACAATTTAGTGACTTAATAAAGAACAGGCGTAGTATGCGGAAGTTCACAGGCGAGGAAGTGAATCAGGAGGAAGTTGTAACTTTATTAAAAGCAGCGTTGATGTCTCCATCGTCCAAGCGCAGTAATTGTTGGCAGTTTATAGCAGTGGACGATAAAGAAACATTGGAGAAACTTTCTCATTGCAAGGAGATGGGGGCTGCTTTCCTGGCAGAGGCTGCATTGGCTATCGTAGTAATGGCTGACCCTTTGGCTAGTGATGTCTGGATTGAGGATGCTGCAATAGCTTCTATTATGATTCAGTTGCAAGCGGAAGACTTGGGGTTGGGAAGTTGCTGGGTGCAGGTCCGTGAGCGTTTCACTGCTACCGGGATGCCTTCCGGAGAATATGTACACGAGGTATTGGATATTCCTTTGCAGTTGCAGGTTGTTTCTATTATTGCTGTCGGACATAAAGGCATGGAGCGTAAACCTTTTAATGAAGAGCATTTGCAATGGGAAAAAGTTCATATCAACAAATACGGAGGTAAATAGAAGTGGCTGTAAATCATAAGGATACTTATAAGGCTTCTGCAATATTCCTGATAGTAATGGGAATACTTTATTTGGTTGATAAGTTGATAGGCTTTGCTGCATACGGATTGCCTTGGGTGATGCAGAAGGATAACTTATTGCTATATGCGGCAGTTATTTTTTTATGGTTTAAAACTGACAAGTCGGTAGGTATTGTTTTGGCAGGCATCTGGTTAATATTGAATATTGGTCTTGTGATAGCTTTGCTGGGACAAATGTCTGCCTATCTGTTGCCGGCAGCTTTGTTGATTATAGGAGTGATTTTATATTTGGTTTCTACCCGATGATAAAAAAGATAGTTTTGATAGGTGCCGGAAACGTGGCTACTCATTTGGGAAGTGCGTTGTGTGGGGCAGGCTGTGATGTGGTGCAAGTATACAGTCGGACAAAAGAGTCGGCTATGGAATTGGCTGATAAACTTTCGGCCGAATATACTGTTTCTGTTGATGGTATTCGGTGTGATGCCGATATGTATATTGTAGCGTTGAAGGACTCTGCTTTGCAGGAATTGTTGCCTATGTTGGTGAAAGGCAGGGAACAGGCTTTCTTTGTACATACGGCGGGCAGTATGCCTATGGACATTTGGAAGGGATATTTATCCCATTACGGAGTTTTTTATCCTATGCAAACGTTTAGTAAACAGCGTGCTGTAGATTTTACCACAGTCCCTTTTTTTGTAGAAGCCGGTGGAGAGACAGAATTAAAGATGCTGAAGGAGCTGGCAGGAAAACTGAGCCCTAAGGTATACGAAGCAACCTCTGAACAACGGAAGTATCTGCATATAGCAGCCGTTTTTGCTTGTAATTTTGCAAATCACATGTATGCACTGAGTGCCCGGATTCTGGAAAAACATCATATCCCTTTTGAAGTGATGTTGTCTCTGATAGATGAAACGGCTAAGAAAGTGCATGAACTGCCTCCGGCAAAAGCCCAGACAGGACCTGCCATTCGTTATGACGAGAATGTAATCAACCGGCATTTGGATTTGCTGGCTGATGTTCCTGATATGCAGGAATTATATGAAAAGATAAGTAAAAGCATTTATAAACAGAAATAGATATGATAAATTATGATTTAACCAAGATAAAGGCATTGGTGTTTGATGTGGATGGCGTATTGAGTGGTGAGACCATCTATCTTCATCCGAATGGCGAACCGATGCGCTCTGTGAATATTAAAGATGGCTATGCCCTGCAACTGGCTGTCAAATGTGGTTTGCATGTAGCCATTATTACAGGTGGAAATACTGAAGCGGTACGTAAACGTTATGAAGGTCTCGGTGTGAAAGATGTATATCTGGGTGCTGCTGTGAAGACAAAAGAATATGCACATCTGAAAGAAAAATACAATTTGAAAGATGAAGAAATACTTTATATGGGCGATGATATTCCCGATTATGAAGTGATGCGTTTGTGTGGTTTGCCTTGTTGTCCGGCAGATGCGGCTCCCGAAATAAAAGAAATAGCTGCTTATATTTCTCATCGTAACGGTGGTTTTGGTTGTGGGCGTGATGTGGTGGAGCAAGTACTGAGAGCGCAAGGAAAATGGATGTCTCACGAAAAAGCCTTTGGATGGTAAGTATGCTATGTTGAAAAATCTGGAGAAATATAAAGTAATACTGGCTTCTAACTCACCCAGACGTAAGGAGCTTCTATCCGGTTTGGGAATTTGTTATGAAGTAAAAACCTTACCCGGCATAGAAGAATCATACCCCGATACTCTTTCTGGAGAAGAAATCCCCGTCTTTATAGCTTGTGAAAAGGCGGATGCTTATCGGCAAACCATGCATTCGGATGAGTTGATTATTACCGCAGATACAATTGTGTGGCTGGATGGTTTGGTTATGGGAAAGCCTGAAGATGAAGAGGATGCCAGGCGTATGCTTCGTTGCCTTTCAGGGAAAACTCATCAAGTGATAACCGGAGTGTGTCTTACCACAACCGAATTTCAGAAAAGCTTTGCTACTGTTACTGATGTTACTTTTGCCGAATTGACAGAAGAGGAAATAGATTATTATGTACAGAAGTATAAGCCGATGGATAAAGCCGGTTCTTATGGCATTCAGGAATGGATTGGTTTTGTGGGAGTGGAAGGCATTACAGGTAGTTATTTTAATGTGATGGGCTTGCCTATACAGCGCTTGTATAAGGAGCTAAAGAAACTATAAACTTGTAAATTGAACCCAACACGTGTCATTTTTGTTATTATACTAAATAGTAAATAGAAAAATTATGGCTTACAAAATTGCTTTTTACGACACGAAACCTTACGACGAACGCTCGTTTACGGAAGCAAATGAGAAATTTGGCTTTGATATAAAATTCTATAAGGGCCATCTGAATATGAATAATGTGGTGTTGACCAAAGGAGCAGATGTAGTCTGCATCTTTGTAAACGACACGGCTGATGCCGAGGTTATCCGGGCAATGGCGGATAATGGCGTTAAACTGCTGGCTTTGAGATGTGCCGGATATAATAATGTAGATTTGACTGCTACGGTCGGCCGTATGAAAGTGGTGCGTGTTCCGGCTTATTCACCCTATGCCGTTGCCGAATTTACGGTGGCATTGATGCTTTCGCTCAATCGCAAGATACCTCGTGCAACGATGCGCACCCGCGATGGAAATTTTTCATTGCATGGGTTGATGGGATTTGATATGCATGGCAAGACTGCCGGCATTATCGGCACCGGCAAGATTGCAAAGATATTGATTCAGATTCTCCGTGGGTTCGGGATGAATATATTGGCTTATGATCTTTACCCCGATTATAATTTTGCCCGTGAGCACCAAGTGGTATATTGTTCGTTGGAGGAGCTTTATCACAGTTCTGATATTATTTCCTTGCATTGTCCGCTCACGGAGCAGACCAAGTATCTGATTAATGATTATTCCATCAGCAAGATGAAAGACGGGGTGATGATTATCAATACCGGACGCGGCCGGCTGATTCATACCAATGCATTGATTGAAGGACTGAAAACGAAGAAAGTGGGGTATGCCGGACTGGATGTGTACGAGGAAGAAGGGCAGTACTTTTACGAAGACAAATCGGATAAAATCATTGATGATGATACGTTAGCCCGTTTGTTGTCTTTCAATAATGTGATTGTTACTTCGCATCAGGCTTTCTTTACTAAAGAAGCGATGGCAAATATTGCACATACTACCTTACAGAATGTCAAAGACTTTGCAGAAGGCAGACCGTTGGTAAATGAAGTGGTTGCTTCCTGATAGAAATGGGAGGGGGAGAAGTTAATCTCCCCTATAGTAATACAATAGTGCATGACGAGCTATAAAGTCAGCATTCTTTTCCACTAATTCTTTCTCTCCATATTCCGGTAACTGTGCATCAGGAATGTAATGGTGGCTGATTAGATATTCTAGCAAATCCGGTGGACATTTAGTTGGCACTGTCAGCAGATTAAAGGCTTCTTTGACAGCAATTTCCCGGTTGTATAGGTTGTTTAATGGGTCGGTGATGCATTCGCATATATCATTGGCTAATAGAATACCTTTTTCCGGATTGACCATCATGATGAAGTTCCGGTGTCCTTTCATTTGTGGGAGTGTATGATTGTCGTCATCCGGCCATTGCAATACTTGAGTCAGGAAATGATGCAGTTCTTTATAGCCGTTCAAGTATACTATCTGTGCTCCTTTTGTACCTTTGGTAAAAAGTTCGTAAGTGGTTTGGTTTCGTTGCTTCATCTCATCCGATAAGGTTGGAATATCAGGGTAAAGCCCCTCTATCTGCTGCCAGTTTTCGGTTTGATGACCGGTTAATAAATCAATCCATTCATATAAAAAGAGTGCCATCGGGCCACAGGGAATGATGTATTTATCGGAAGCTGTTACTTGTGCGATGTACTCCTGTACAGAGGGTTCGGTGAGATAATTGTGTCCGAACAGCCATAATAGCTTGTGCTCAGCTTCAGTTCTGTCTCTGAATTTCATAAAATACTCCGTCAATGCATCATTCGCAGGTGCTGTTTCGTATTCTTCATCCAATATCTCGAAGAACATCTTGGCGGTTTGCCGGATAGAAGTTGTCATCGGATGAATGTAAGAATGTGGGTAGGGAGCTTTCTGAAGCGTGTTCCAGATAATGAAACGTATATCCTCTTCATTGATTTCATCTTTGGTGTAATCGGGAGTCAGCGTATAGAAGGGGAGTGCGGTTCCGTAAAGTTCCGAATGTTTGTTGACGAAAGACCGCCAAAGTCCCAATTCCGAAATGACGTCTTCCAGATAGGCTGCGGTATACAGACAGATTTTCTTTTTAAATGCCTCGGGTATTTCATGTAAGGGGCAAATATGTAAAAGGCGGTTTGCCAGTTGCACAAAATAGTTGTCAGAGGGCTGCTGTCGGGTATATGGATGGATAGACAGCCAGTCTTTTATGTACAAGTTTGCTTTTTGCATTCTATTATTTATTTGGTTTCATTGCAAAGATATCCGTTTTTGCTTTACTTTGCATCATACAAACTTTGAAATATTGAAAAAATGGAAATAGATTTAACCACTCCAGCTTTGCTGTTCTCTGCCATATCATTGATAATGTTGGCATATACCAATCGTTTTTTGTCGTATGCCCAACTTGTCCGCACATTGAAAGACCAGTATCGTGAGAATCATTCGGCAGTCACGGCCGCTCAAATCATTAATTTGCGAAAACGTCTTTATCTGACCCGTGCTATGCAAGTAACCGGTATTGGCAGTTTGTTATTATGTGTGGTGAGTATGTTTTTAATGTATATACAGTTGTATATGGTGTCGGTTTATATTTTTGGTTTGGCACTTATATTACTCATTATATCGTTGGGCATTTCTGTCCGTGAGATTTATATCTCGGTCAAGGCATTGGAAATTCACTTGAGTGATATGGATTCCTGATTTATTTTTTTGCTCTGATATTGATGACCAGTGAGCAGGCAGTCAATGCAATGCCTGTTCCTACCACTCCACTCCATCCAAACCAATGCCAAAACGTTCCGGCAAGGAAAGTCCCCAATGAACCGCCTGCAAAATAGGTAGTCATAAAGATGGTATTGATTCTGTTGGAAGCCTTAGGATTGAGTGCGAAAATTGTAGTTTGATTACTGAGTTGGATACATTGCATACCTATATCTATCAGTAAGATGCCGGAGATAATGCCTGCATACGAATTTTGTCCGATATAGAGTGAAAGCCATGCAATAAACAAGAGGCTGCAACCGATATAGTTCAGTCGTTTTACCCCCAGGATATGCACATACCGGCCGATAAAAGAGGCCGTCAAAGCTCCCATAATGCCACATAAACCCAACAAGCCTATTACATTGTTGCCGGCAAAGAAAGGGGCTTGCTCCATCTTGAAAGCCAATGAACTCCATAAAGCCAAAAAAGAGCCGAATGCTATGCCGGCACGGAGGGACGAGATGCGCAGCTGCGGATAATCCGTCACCAAGGAGAGAAGTGATTTCATCAAGTCGCTGTATTTGCCTCTGAAGTTGGAAGGAATATCGGGCAATATTCGCATAATGATAATGACACAAACTACCATTAACACAGCTGCGACATAGAAAATGAATCTCCAACCCATATATTCACCGGCGATGCCGCTCACGACCCGCGAAGCTAGAATTCCGGTCAGCAGTCCGGAGATAATCATTCCCACATTTTTTCCTTTGGTTTCAGGAGTAGAGAATTGTGCGGCAATGGGAACAAAAATCTGAGGCATCACAGAGCATATACCGGTCAGTAGTGAAGCAAGCAAAATGATATAGATATTCGGGGCTGTGGCAATGGTGAGTAATGACACGACCAGTATCGAGAAATTGATGAGAATAATTGTTTTTCTTTTATATAAATCGCCTAATGGTATGATGAATAATAATCCGAGTGCATAACCTATTTGGGTAGTCATGGCAATCAGGTTGGCAGAGAATTCGGACACTTTCAAATCATGACTGATGAGATTCAGTAAAGGCTGGTTATAATATAAATTGGCAACGGAGATACCGGCAATGATGGCAAGTATCCATAATAGAGAAGAGGGGAGTCCTGTATTTTCTTTCAATTCTTGTTTCATGATGCAAAAGTAGTGATTTCATGAAAAACCTTTTATCTTTGCAGAAAAGAAAATCGATGAAAAAGTTGATAAATAGTGTATTCTTTATAGCGTTGTGCAGTTGTATGGCGATGGTTTCTTGTATTTCGGACGGTGATGATTCCGATACAGGAAGTATAGAGTTGGTTGCAGGAGACAAGTTGCCTGCGTTCAGCGTCACCATGAATGACGGAAGGGTAGTGACCCATGAAAGTTTGAGGGGGAAGGTTTCCTTCATCGTGTTCTTTAACACCGGTTGCAAAGATTGCCGCCGGGAACTTCCCGTGATACAACAAATCTATGAGCATCATCCACACATGCCTTTGATAGCCATCAGCCGGGCGGAAGATGCCGCGTCTGTTGCCGGTTATTGGCAGGAGCAGCATTTCACGTTTCCTTATGCCGCTCAGGAAGACCGGACGGTTTACCATCTCTTTGCCAAGTCGGGCATACCGCGTATCTATGTGGTTGATGCGGAATTGACCATCCGAAGTGTCTTTACCGACAATCCTTTGGCCGGTTATGATGAGTTGGAGGCAGCCATCAACGATGCGTCCTCACGTTAAGCCGATGGAAAGCGAATCATTATAGTTCCAATATCATCACTATCGGATTATCATCCTCGCTTATCTTGACGCCCGGAATTTCGCCTGCCGCTTCGTCTGCCGGAATAAAGAAAGCTATTTTGTTTCCATTGATATAGGCCGGCAATAGTTTGATGGTTGTGCCCGAAGGGAAACGATAGGGGATTCCCCTGTATGATGAAAACATATCGGGTCGGGTCAGGACAGTTCTTGAAACAATCTGGTTGGTCTCTTTGCTCCATATCTCGCCGAAAAACTTGTCTTTGTACGAGTACTGCACGAGGTAATATCCGGGAAAAGTCTTGATGGAGAAGCCTTTGGCGAAAGAATCATTTTTATTCCACTTCATAAACTGCTTTACGTCGTCCAGAGACGGTGCATACTTGCCTTTGCGCAGAATAAATTCCGGTTTCAGCCCGTCAGGAGTCAGCAGGAAAACACTGTCGCTATAAATATGATTGAACAGGCAAAGTTTGGGGCCACACCGCTGTACGCTTGTTGTCAGCATGATGCCTCCCCGTGTGACGTAATCGTCAGTTGGGTCAAAGGGCAGAATGGAAGACTTCACTCGCAGTGCCGTGTCCGATACGATGATTTCCGATTTTCCATTGCTGAAGCTGCCACTACAAAAGTAAGTGTCTCCTTCCGCATGCAGCAGGTAGTTCAACTCGGAGTCGACCAAATTAATCTCACGGAACAGTTTTCCTTCCTTACTATATATAATGTATTTATGGCTTCCGTTATCAAAAACGCGAATAGTGGAGTCTTTCGGGTGATAGACCACGGAAGATAGGTAAACATATTCTCCGGGACCGTTCCCGACGTGTCGGAAACTGCTTAAAAAGCTGCCTTTGAAATCTACACGATGTATCCATTGTTCCTTCCCTTCCGAAAGGATGCACATATCGTCACCAAGATAGTTTATCGCGGGGTGTCCGTCCATAAGATGGGAGGAGGAGAGGGGGATATAAGTAACCTTCTTTGCCACACTATTCCATGTGAACGTATCTGGAACTTCTTTGTTGATTGCTGAAGCAAAGTCCAGTATCGCTATGGTATCTTGTGGGATTGTCTCCTCAGCGGTATCAGCTTGCGGACGGGAATGGCAGGCTGTCATTCCAAAAGCGGTAATCCATAGTATAATGATGTGTGTTTTCATTTTTATTTGTTTAAGTAGGTACCTGCCAATGTAGATAATCGGTTGAACTGTACCAATTCGTTTACGTAGAATAGATATGAAGTTAATCAAAAAAGAGAGATGTGTCAAAACTGAAACAATTTTTCATTTTGACACATCTCTTTCTTTATTAATCGGAACGTAATTTGTTATTCGGCTAGAATAGTAAGTTCAGCACCCGATGCATAATCTTGTCCATACTGTTCGCTCAAAGCGGTAAACCGGATATAGCGTCCTTTCACCGGTTGGCTGAAGATGACTTTCTTTTCATCTCTGTTGCCGGCGAACTTTCCTTTCTGAACCGGTTCACCCCAATTCTTGCCATCCATGCTTACGTGGATAGTGTATTCTTTGACATTACCGTTATAGCTGTCCTGACGAGGCATGTAAGTAAATCCTTTGATTGTTTTTACTTCACCGGCATCAAGGTCTACCCAATGAGGATATTTGGCTACGGTTACAGAGTACATACTGTGCCAATATGTAGCAGGGTCACCGTCCACCAGATTCTTGGCATCTCCATCGCCCACTTCTTCACTGCTGGCGTAGATTACTTCAGTCTGGATGGTTTCCAATTTCTTGAAGGTTGTGGTAGTCTTGATAGAAGGATTATTGGCAAACCAAGCTGTAACTGTACCTCCGTCACGCATTGAAATCGGTTCGGTATACTGCTTAGCCTTCTTTCCTTTGTTGATAGTATAAAGGATAGCAGCATCTTTGTCGATGGAAGAAAGCTCTACCATACCTGTGCGACCGCGAGTGATGGTCAAAGGAATATCACCGGCAGGAGCTACTTGTGCAGCAGCCGATAAATCCTGTGCAGCGGGGCGAATGATGAAACCGATATTATTTTGTCCGGCAAATACGCGGTCATGCATCAACGGGCCACCCTGTCCGCAACTGTTACCACCCAAACCGGTCACGGCGAGGTCGAGATGCAGATAAGTATCACCGGCTTTCGGCAACTGATAAGGATGTCCTGCCAATATCATGTCGAGTGCTGAATACTGCAAAGCAGAAGTCGACAATCGGTTTGTGGCAATAAAGATGGCTCCCTTGCCGGCTTTGTCAGTCAGTGCACACCAGCGTACATCTTCGTGATTGCCCATATCCTGAGGTTTCGGGAAGTTGACAAATTGGTCGGCAACAGTAGATTTGTGTATTTCGATAAACTGTCCTACTTTGCGGTCAGGATAGTTTCCAATCGGACCACGGCCATAGTATGTATAATTTTCATAGCGTTGAGGCACTTTCATTACATATCCCAAACGTGGTAATACCAGACTGGGACGATTGGAAGTGATGCTTGCCTGCAATTCAATAGAACCGTCGCGGTAAACTGTCCATACCTGATTGGTAGTGAATTTGAAGTCGTCTTCACCAAACGGTTTTTCGGTCAATTCTTTGATACTGTTTTTGCCGCTTGAAGTTCCGCCAAGAATCTTGGCGCCATTAGGAGCCTGAGATTCCACAGTGTAGAACAATACAATAGCACCGTCTTTTCTATTGATAACCTTAGAAGCTGTGACTTGATGTTTCAAATTGTGCAAACCACATTCAAACCAGTTGGCATAGAACCAGTTGTCATTGTTGGTGAAAGCACGCATAGCATCAAGTTTCGGACCGTTTCCGTCAGCGATAATGGTTTCACCACCGTAGTTCAAACTGTAAATAGTTCCGGTTTCGTTGTCAAACTTAGCTTCAAAGTTTTCACCCTTGATGGTAGAGAAACGCGGATCTGACTGTTTTGCCATTACAGGCTTTCCGTTTCCGTCCGTTACTTCATTGATAGGAGCTATACCTGTGGCAGTTTTAACGGGAAGCTGTTCTTCAGCCATAACATAACCCTTTTCAGCCCATGGCATATTGTTTCTCAATACAAACTGAACCTTCACAAAGTATTCGGCATTTGCTTTCAGATTATTATATCTGTAAGGTATTGTAACCTGAAGGCGGGTACGCGGAGCGATATTTTCAGTATTTAGAACACCGTTTTCTGCTTCTTTGCCGTTTTCATACAAAGCCCATCTGATTTCATATTCCGAGAGATCTTTAAAATAGTACTTATTGAAGATTTCGAAGCGGCCTTGCTTTTCATCAATAGCTTTTACGCCGATATGCTGGTATACTTTCTTGGTCTCAAAATATTGTGGTTTCGGTTCCAGGTCGGCAAACACGATACCATTCATTACAAATTGTCCGTCGTTTGGAGTATCGCCGAAGTCACCACCGTATGCCAGATAACGTTTGCCATCTTTGGTGTAATTGTACATAGCCTGGTCTACCCAATCCCAGATGGCACCACCGCAGAAGAAGTTGGTAGATTCGATAGCATCCCAGTAATCAATCAAGTTACCGCAAGCATTACCCATAGAGTGTGCATATTCCGAGATGTGGAAAGGATATTTGATGTCATAATCCCCTTTCACAGCGCCACGTACCCATGAAATGGAAGGATACTGGTTAGAACCCATGTCTACAATGTCGTTGTTACGTTCATATTGAACAGGGCGAGATTTGTCGGCAACTTTCAATGCATCGTATGCTGCTACGAAGTTTTGACCCGGGCCGGCTTCATTTCCTAATGACCAGATAACGATGGATGGATTGTTGATATTGGCATGAACCATTTCCATCACACGTGCCACATGAGCATTTTTCCATTCGATAGGATGAGACAAAGATGCCTTTCCGTAATAATATTCGTGTGATTCGATATTGGCTTCATCTTCCAGGTAAATACCGTATTTGTTACACAGATAATACCAATACGGAGCATCCGGGTAGTGAGAATTACGTACATGGTTGATATTGGCACGTTTCATCATCATGATTTCGTTTTCCATCATTTTGCGGGTGATGGCATGTCCCACACCCGGATTGGTTTCATGACGGTTGACACCTTTCAGTTTTACCGTTTTACCGTTTACATAATAGTAACGTCCGGCCAATCCGAATTCATCTTCCGATGCGGGAGTATCTTTGATTTCCACTTTACGGAAACCGATATGAGTAGAAACAGTTTCGAGGGTACGTCCTTTTTTATCTTTCAGTTCTCCCACCAATGTATAGAGGTATGGTTTTTCAGCCGACCATTTATTGGGCTTCTGTACTTTCAGAATAGTTTCGGCTGTTACTTCCTGACCGGCTTCCACCACAGCTACCGGAGTCGAGATGCCGGCATTGTTCACTTCGGTATTGTCATCGGAATACAGCTGGTTGGCATACAATGAATATACCATAGAATAGCCTTTGGCAGCTTTCTTTCCGAGGTTGCGGATATCTGCATTGATTTTTAGTTCACCGTCGGTATAAGTTGCGTCCAAGTCAGGAGTTACAACCAAGTCGCGTACATGCAACTGAGGTACAGCCTGCAAAGCAACTGTACGATAAATACCCGGTAAACGGAACATATCCTGAGCTTCGAGGAAAGAACCGTCCGAACTGCGGTATACTTCAACGGCTACCACGTTAGTGCCTTTCACCAGATATTTGGTGATATTGAAACTGGCAGTGTTGCGTGAGTTCTTTGAGAAACCTACATATTGGCCGTTTATCCAAAGATAGAAGAATGAATCCACACCATCAAAGTTGATGAAGATTTCTTTTCCGTCCCAATCTTCGGGAATCGTAAATTCGCGGCGGTAAGAGCCTACTTCATTACGGGCCTTGAAAGTAGTCCAATTGCTGGGCGGTGTACGCATCACACCTCCGCGCCAGTCATCCACAGCTACTTTGTGTTGAAAAATAACCGGTTGGTTCACATAAATAGGAGTTCCGTACTTTTGTGTTCCGTCTTTTTGGATACCATAAATATTCCAGCTTGAAGGAACCGGAATATTATCCCATCCAGAGACATCAAATTCTGTTTTGTAAAAGTCTTTGGGCCGTTCTTCGGGATTTGGAACCCAATTGAATTTCCAGTCTCCATTCAGTGATTGCCAGTAAGCACTGTTTTCCGGCAATACTTTCCGGGCACTTGCCTTATCTTGGAAAGAGAAGAAATAGGCATGAGGTTGTTCTTTGTTCAGCGCCAGATTTTCAGGGGATTCCCATTCATTCCCTTTTGGAGCTTGTTCCGAGGCATAATGAAAGCCTTTCAGAGGTTCTACTTTTGCATAGCTTTGTAATGTAAAGCAGCATAGTAATAGACTGAATGCTAATTTTTGCATATTAAGTTTTGTTCTTAAGGTTAGAAATTTGTTCAAAATTAGTATAATAATTCGGATAGTGCAGTGGAATTCTATGTTTTTTAAGATATATATGAAAATTATGGGAAAAAGATTGTAAACTGATGCAGCTTACTTAAGCTTCTATTCCTGTAACTGTTTTCAGGGCATAGCCGATTAAGAAACTCACAGCTGCCACACTGAAGCTGAGGACTGCCATTTCGGTGAATCGTTTTTTTAAAACTTTCTCCTCTTCATTTTGTGCCGGCCGCACTAGAGCGACCATATCGGGATATCGAGCATATCCTTTGTATGAACTTATTTAATAAATTCATATTCACGGAGTTTTTGAACCCTGTAAAGATAATGATTGAAAATCATATATCGGTTTTTACAGTGCAGGCTTTTTATAAAATATCCCTTTATTCCCTTTTATTTCCATCATTCCTTCGTCAGAATCAAAAAGAAAGGGCGGGAAGCTGAACAGAATATACATTTCTCCATCCTTTAGTTTATAAAGTTTCGGAGTGATTCTTTTGCTGACTCTGATGAACAACACTTGGTCTTCTTGTTCGGTGGGAATATAATAATCGGCTCCTTCTCTGAGCACATTATTATAATTCTTTGCTTCGTCTTTAGATTTTGCCATGATATAAATACCTTCTATATCATGCTTCTCCCATGCCTTGTACTCCTGCCCGAGAACAATACTTATATTGAGGCATAAAACCAATAGTAATAGAATCTTTTTCATGATTATATTGTTTTAAGGTTATCGCCATAGGATTATTGCAAATATAATGAATTTATTTGGGAAATCATATTAATTGGCCCGGAAGATTTCCTGTTTTTTTATGGAGAGTGGAATGGGGGGATAATTGCTCCGATTGGTATATCGGTTTCCATATTATTAATCACTTATAAAAGATTACTTTATTAAGGGGGTGTCTAAACATTAATGATGTGATAGACCATTTTGGTTTTGACATCCCCCTTTAATTAGCTTGGTGCTGGAACCGTTTAACTGCGCATCCAGTTAGAACCGCAATCACCTGAGCATCCGCAACTGTTTGCGCATACTTCCCAAATCGAGCCTTTCAGCTGTTTCATTGTCTTGCCATACTTTTGATTAATGGCTGACAGGTTAGTCAATTTGAAATTCATAATCAAAAAAATTAAATGATTTGTCCTATTTCAGGGAAGGACAATTAACCTTATTCTTTTATCTGATTCCAAAAAGAAATCAGTGAGCGAATCAAATTATAGAAATCTTTTGTGCCACAGCTTTCGTATGCAGAATGCACAGCCCAAGTGGGAATCCCTACTTCTACGCAGTTCATTTCTACTTGCGTTTGCATAAAGGCACTTATTGTTCCTCCTGTTCTTAAGTCAGAGTTTGCGGCTGCTTTTTGATAGGGAATATTGTTTTTATGGCATATCTCCTGAAAAACAGCCGAAGAAAAAGCTGTTGTAGCATAATGCATATTTGCATCGTATTTTATAACTACTCCTTTATTCATAATAGGAGTACATGTCGGGTCACTGCATTCCATGTAGTTGGGATGCATTGCAAAAGAAGAATCTAATGATACAGCAAATGAACGGCTTATCAGTCTTATCAGATTTTCTTCATCTCCTCCTATGCTTTTGACTATTTTTGTTAGCGTATTTCTGAGGAAAGGTGTGTCGGCTCCTCCTTGTGTCGAATTGGTTTCTTCTTCGGCATCGAAAAAAGCTATCATCTTTGTTGTATCATTTGCAGGGGAATTTATTAATGCTTCTGAAGCAGCATATACCATTATCAAGTCATCTTGACGGGGAGTGACTATGAAATCAGCATTTATTCCTACTAGTTGTCCTTTGTCTACCGGATAAAGATATAATTCATAGTCAAGGATATTCTCTTTATCAATATTCAGTTTCTTGGCCATAAGTTCGAATAGCTCATTTTCATTTGTCTCTCTATTTGCCATTCCCATTATAGGCAACATTTCTTTTTGTTTGGATATGCCGCTTTCTGTTTTCCCTTTCGTCAGGTGAAAAGCTATATTAGGAATCAATAATATAGGGTCTTGTATGTCGATTAGGCGTATGGTCGGTTTAAAAGGAGACTTGCTTTTTAAGGCAACTCTTCCCGCTAATGACAGAGGGCGGTCAAACCAAGTTGACAGGATAGGCCATGCATACCCTTGAGTATTTAATTGCATGTAGTGACCCGGTGTGGTTATCATTTGAGCCACCGGTTTTATCTTAAATGTCGGTGAATCTGTATGAGCACATACTAATCGTATCCCATCCTCGAACAGAGATTGTTCTTTAAAATCGTGAGGGCTCATACAGAAGGCGATTAATGCTGAATTGTCTTGCTCTATAAAATATTTTCCACTTGGGCTCAATTTCCATTTATTGTCGAAAGACAAAGGAATGAAATTGTGTTTCAGTAGTTTTGATTTTATATTGTTTATAGCGTGATACTTGGTTGGACTTTTGGCTATAAAGTCAATGAAATCATTAGCCCGATCTGCTTGCTCTTTCATTTGTTTTTAGATTTAAAGTTGATTAAGTATATAGAGCTGTGTCAAAAGGTGGATAATATTATTAAGCTTATTATTGATAGCCTTGAAGATAAATTGTCTGACTTTTGACACGCTCATTGTTTTATGACTGCATCCAGTTGGAACCGCAATCTCCTGAGCATCCGCAACTATTGGCATATATTTCCCAAGTTGCGTCCTTCATTTGTTCTATTGTCTTGCCATATTTTTGATTAATGGTTGACAAATTAGCTAATTTAAAGTTCATAATTTAAGTATTTAAATGATTTGTCCTATTTCAGGGAAGGACAATTAACCGTTCTGAAGTTCTTTCATAAATCCTGTTTCTTCCAAGAAGGATTGCGTTAATATCACTCCTTTGGCAGTCATCGCCAACTCTTCATTGCTAAGCTCGCTTAAAGCTCGGAACTTTTCAGGATTTTCTAACATTTGACCTATCATCCAGGAACTGGCTAAGGCACGTATTTTAGTAATTACACACGTGTATGGATCACGTTTTGTTACATCACCATAAGTTATATAATTTCCACCGTAACAAGTTGGGCATATAGGCTCAAGAATGCAATTTTTACATCGTGTATCTGATAGATGGCAAGGAGAAGACAGATCTATGTGCCCTAACTTTTCTCCTTTTTCTTTACTTACTTCATAGAATAAATGGCAGGGGAGACATTGACCGTCCGGTGTCCAGCATCGCATGATTGTACCTGCTCCACATAATTTATCGACCATGCTATTCACACCTGCTGCCACGGCTATAAATTTCATGTTTATCATTTCTACCGGTTGTATATCAGGATGATCCAAATAGTACAGGGCGATTTCCATTAATTGCTCTTGTAATATTTTCTTGTAATCTACATTTTGTCTAAATTCGTCTTTGTCCCACTCTACACCACTGGCAAAAGTACAATTATTGCGTTTGAATCCTAATTCATGTATATAGATAATTCCTTTTGCCAATGAAGATAAGGTGCCGGGAGAGGGAGTCATTTTTACACCTTGGTCAGGCCAATTGTCTTTAAAGAAGTTTATATCGATCTTATCGTAAGAATTAGAACGGTTCCGATTATGCATTTCACGTGTTCCGTCCAAGCTTAATCCGACAATGAATTTTTCTTTATTTTCGTTGAGCCAGTCTTTAATTTCTCCATGTATAAGGGTGCCGTTAGTGGTTGCATAACAAATGTATTTAGTAGGCCATGCTTGTTGCCATAGCCATTCGCATATCACTTTGATATGTTGAAATGCCATAAATGGTTCTCCGCCATGGAATAATATTTCAACATAGTTTATCTGTTCTTTTACAGCACGTTTGAAGGTAGACTTTATGGCTTCTTGAGCAATCTCTAGTGGTATAATAGCTTTGCCTTTGATGTGTTCATAGCAATAGACACAATTCAAATTGCAAGATTCCGTCATGTAAAGTGTGCAGGTGCATCTTTTTTCTTTTTCGTATCTGAAGACTTTCTTTTGCATGGTTCTTATAGGATGTTAGCTGTCATAGTTCGATATATAATATCTGTAATCTATGATGTTTTTTTATAATATTGTTTTTTTCTTCAATATTGAAGTTGTGTAAACCTCATTTGCGGAAGGCGGTTACTTTGTTATATAATCGTATGTTATCCCATGACATTTGTTGCATTGCCAATATTCAAAACCGTCTTCCTTTTTGGTAACATCTGTGTCATAGCTTCCGCAATGAGCGCATTTATGACCTCCCGATGCCTCTGCCGCAGCTAAGAAACCAATTAGGATGAAACCTCCGATTGCTCCTATCCACCAGGAAGTGATTATAGCAAGAATGACTCCGCCTCCGATGCCGACAATCCATATCAACACTGGCCATTTTTTAATGATAAGGCATAGTATGCCATATAAAAAAGCTAATAGGATGAAAGCAATAATGAGTCCGATAATAATTTCCATGATTTCTATATTTATGATTCCGGGGCAAAGGTATGTCTTTCTTGTGTGAAGTAGTTATTATTCCCGTAGCCAAGGATACTACATAAGTGTTGATTGTTTTTCACGGTTTTGGCATTCTCGCGAATAATATTCAAAAAAGTTAACGTGTAGGACTTGAGAAATTCGTAAAAGCAATTCGGTGTCTATACTTTGTCGTTTGAAAATTTTATATGTATTGGTTCGGTCGCAATAAAGTTTATTGGCGAACCAGGTAACGGAGCGTTCTTGGCGGTGAAGTTCCTCTTCGATAAGTTTTCCGATGTGTATCATAGTGCAATAAAAAAAGGCGGAACCATTCATAACCTATTTTCAGTCTGAGGAACCGCCAAGCACCTTGCACACAAATAAGCATGAATAGTTCACGCCCGATAGAGCGTAAACTTTCATCTGCTTATTCTCGTGTGCTTCAAATTGGCGGTTTTCAGACTGTGAGAATAAGAGCTAAAAGCTCAAATATCTTTTTTAATAAGTATAAGAATGGAAACGCTTTTCCAAATGTTTATTCTTTTATTATACATTATAAAAACTGTATTATAGATTAACTACTAATATCAGTTCTGTTAAGAGAAATCCCTGATGGGATTGAGAACATGCAAATCGGATAAGAACTATTACTCTTTTAATCTGATTGGCGTATCAACAAAATAAATATCATTATTTATACCATAAAGCACATTGTTAGGAATAACATAGCATATTTCATAAGTTTCATAATGAAACTCATCCGGGTAATTCATTTTAAAGCCCGGTCATACATCTATTTGATAATTTAGCTTTCTGTGGCTTTGTGTTCTGCCATTCCATGATTCTTTTTGCTCTAAGTTGCTGCAAATATAATTAATGTATTGGTATTAAACAAGAATTTGTTTGATGTACTAATAGATGATTTGCAATTGGGGGAGGAATCGGTTAATGGAGCTATGAAGTTCTTATAAGTACATGCTTTTATCTTCATGCGTTCGTTGTTTAAGTAGGTCATTTAAGTACGGAGCTACTTCGTCACGGTCGTGGTTAAGTCTAACCACGTGGGTGGTTAATGTTAACCACGTAGGTGACTAGGCTTAACCACCCACGTGGCAAAGCAATATTGAACGGTTTGTCTCTGACAAAGGATATAAGACGAAGAACCATAGGAAAGCATAAGCAGATAACGGGAAAGTGGAGTATTAAAACAAAAATCCCCATAACCATTACGGTTACAGGGATTTATATATTAGCAATGTATTATATTACTTGCTCAAAGCAGTAGCAACGTCTACAGCACAAGCCACTGTACATCCTACCATCGGGTTGTTACCGATACCCAGGAATCCCATCATTTCCACGTGAGCAGGAACTGATGAAGAACCGGCGAACTGAGCGTCAGAGTGCATACGGCCCATAGTATCGGTCATACCGTAAGAAGCAGCGACCGAGCATCCCTGTAACCTTGAACTATTCTTTATAAATAGCTGTGTTACTGATGTGTATATCAATATTTAAAAGAACTATCCAGTATATTTATTGTTATTATATTGTAAAATGGTCGTGAATAAGTCACAAATTATATTCAATAAACAAAGATAGTCTTTTTTCTTGTTATATTATCTTTGAATATTCATTTAATCATAACAGGTGAAGATATTTATAACTGATGGAGAATACCAAATCAGACCAAAGTCATTTAAAAGAATCTTCTCTTTTAAATCCCAAAATGCGTGACAATAACCTAATTCTTTAGGTATATCCAGTAAATTATCAACTTCCTTTTCAACATGTTCTATAATACGTCTGCTAATAGGAATGTGTTCAATGATATTTTCTATTTCTGATGGTTGTTCTTCACGGTAGATACAAAATATCTTTCTGCAAGTAGGACAGTAACAATAAACCTTATATATATCCTTAACCTCCAGTAATCTTTTAGATATAATGGAAGTAAGTGTTTCAGAAGTTTCATAGAATATCACCCCATTGGAATTGTCATTGAAATGTTGACAGCATGTGTTTTTGATTTTATTCTCTTCAAAATTAAATGAAATAGAATTAATGTCATGGCTCAAACCTGTAATGCAATCGCCAAAGAAGTTATTTATGGCAGCTTTTCCTTCTGATTCTGATAAGTCATTATTTAAAGTAAACTCTAAAGGCAGCTCTTTATCATGTACTGCAATCTGCTTTATTAAGCTGTCTGAATCATCGTCACGCTGATTATCTATTTTTAAAAGAATATCATTGGTATAATCAATATGCTTAGTCCGTAATGTTCTTCTTATATCAATAGTATCAAGTTGGTTGTCTATAAAATACTTGGTAATAAAATATCCAGTAGATTTAAAGTCTTTAAAACTCTCATGCGTTAAACACTCTTTATGTGTAACCCTTTTTGAGTTGTATTGACCAAATATACCGTTGATTCTTTCAAAAATATCATCCAACTGTATATCTTTATTATTCGTGTTGTCTTTGGTGTTCTGTTCCATATATTAGATATTTTAAGTTTTACCATAATTTTATTCCATCCATTTCCTTTATAGCTTGAAGAATATCATCTTTAGTCATATCAGTAGTTTCTTCTTCTATACTTATAGAACGGAACTCATAGCTTTCTACAATTTCTTTATCCTCATTCACTTCACTATATATCCAACTACTGAATACTCTGTTGGGCATATCAAGGAACGTGATTCTAATAAATGCACCTCCTAACAGATAAGGGTTAATGTCATAAATCACAAACTGACCTTTTATTTGCTCTTTATAAGGGTCTAAATCAGGATTGCTGACAATTCCCTTATTGTAATCATCCAAATATTTTCGCAAAGTACGGATATATTCATTATCCAACCAATCACTTCTATCCCAGTCCTTAAAGCGAATGTCATTGAGTGTTTTTCGTGTGCTAATAGTATCAGTTATTTGTAAAGTTCTATCTATATCTTGTTTTAAGTTACTATATTCCATGCTGAAAGCCAATATAGGTATAACCATTGAAAAGAGTGAAAATATTGTTTTCATATACTCATTAAATTAATTAGACATAAATAGAGTTGTTTATTTTGCTATATAATATTGATACTATTATATTTAAATAAGATGATAATGTTGTCCGATAATAACAGATAGATTGTGTTGGTTATTTTTTCCTCTTTTAATTAATTCATCAATATTTTCTCCTCTGAATTTTTCAATAAGTTTTTGTGAACAAATTTGTTGTACTTCCATTAAATCTGGATGTGTATAAAAAAATAAATCCCCTGAGCTAAGTATTGCAGAAATTAGGATTAAGTCAAGATAAATTTCTTGTTGTTCTTCGTTGTTTTCTTCTTTCTTTAGAAAGACATTTGAATACATTTTTACAAATTGATAGAAACGGTCAAAATATCTAATTAGTATTTTTATAATAATGTATTTAAAATATTCTGGATTGTTAGCTTTCCGCATAGCTTGACAAGCATAGTAATAAATAAGCCTATCATAGTTGCAAACATTAATAAATGGAGTAAGTATTGCCATTCTACCTAAATCTTCCATAAACCAAAATACGATTGTTGCTTGTATAGGGTTAGATATTAACTCTTCATAACAAGTATTTTTTGTCATTAATTCAGATATTTCATTTTCAATAGAACAAAAAATAGTTGTATCTATGCTATTAAGTACTTCTAATGAATGTCCATTTGCAGATAATTCACCAAGTTTTAAATCATACTGCATTATTAATCTATATGCTTTGTTTATTAATGTATTAATATCTTCCATCATAATATCTATTAAAAAAGTTATTGTTTTTGTATATTGATATTATTCCTACTTTCTAAGTATTCTTGTAATATCTTTCATTTTTTCTTTCTGTTTATTTTCTTCTTTTATCCTGCATTGCTTTTCATAAACACGCCATGACAAACCATCTATAATAGTATCAAGGAAGTATGCAACAGCTCCATAAGCATCAAATTTTTTATATGAGTTTTTGATTATACCCTTTTTATCGATATATCTTCTGCTTTCGTCACGTTCTGAAACATCACCATTATAAATTGCAGTAATCATTATATTATATGCTTCTGCAAATGCTTTTCTTTTCTTTTTACCCCAACCTGTACTTTCTATATAGTTGTTATAATTGAGGTTTGCATTTTTTATAATTAAACTCCTTTCAATTTCAATATCCATATCTTTCACTATAAACATATTGTTCCCCTTTTGTTGTGCATTTATAGTGATAGCACAAAAGAAACTGAAAAAGTATAAAATACATACTGAAAGTTTCATATCAAATAGCTTCATATTAGTAATAGATAGTTCCAACATTAGGGATATTTACTTTATAGTTGAAGTATTCTCTTAATTCTGCATCATCATATATACCTAAAGCAACAATTTGATTATTGCATCTAAACCATTGGTCAGTTTCTGCTTTATAATATGCTTTTGCAAATAACAGTCTTCCAGAATTGGCTACTTTTATTTTTATGTATTCTGCTTCATTTGTTATTGGATTTAGATAGACACCTCTAATTGTTTTTAAATCAATTTCTTGTAACCTGTTTTGTCTTTGTTGGATATTATTTCCTCTATAACTTGGGGTTGCAGATTGATAAATAGTAAAAGGATAGCTACTTCCATTTTGATAACTTTGTTGAGGAATGTTTGGATTGACAGATTGATAAGTTGTTAATTGTGCATTTGCTGCTGAAACAATAACAACAAAAAAACATGTGCAAAAAAATTTTTTCATAATTTTAAACTTGCACTATCAGCCCCCAGATATAGTATTTTTAATGTGAATAGTGCATATATAGAAAAGGCATGGGAACTATTGAATACTACCGTTATGAGGCTCTGGACTGCCCTTGCAAAAGTAATAGACAATAGCCCATGCCTCATGAGGTATATATAAGATACATATATACGACACGAAAGCATGAGCCCCTTGTTCTACTATTCTTTTGCAATGAAATTGTCCAGATTTCATAACAGAATAGCAACAAATGCTCATTCTAAATATGTCCTTCCATCGTGGAATTGCCACAAAATTAGAAAAAAACACGTTGATAAACAAGGATATTGTCTATTATGTTGCTTTATTGATGTTTTTTACTTTAAAATTTAAAGATAGGTAGAAAATCCAACTCTGCCCATATAAGAGCAAAATTTTCAGATTTCCTACCTGTAACAGTTTTAGAAGCTAAGACATTCGTAAGTATTCAAAAGTTCTTCCTGTCTTAGTCCAAGATACCTTTTAGTAATGGCAATACTTGAATGGTTGAAAAGTTCCATGAGCTTTACTAAAGCCAACTCTGAGTTTTCACTGTTCATGTTATATACCTGTCTGCCAAAAGTCTTTCTAAGAGAATGACAGCTAAAGTTACCTATATGTAGCTTATATTTCTTTTTCAGTTCTTTCAGTATAATGTTTATTCTCTGAACTGAAAAGACTGTACCTTTCTGACTTACTAATACAGGTGCATTGATTCCTGTTGGTCTGATAGCCTTGTAACATTCAGATATATGCCTTTGGAGTTGTGGGTTTATACGGATAGTTCTTTTCTTTCCTGTTTTCTTTTCTATTATGGTGAACTCACTTGCATTTAGAATCTGATTCCACCTTAAAGAAAGAATGTCACCTATCCTTAAACCAAAGAAACAACCTAAAGCTATCAATAAACTCATGTTGTAATTTCCATCCTTATAAAGTTTTCTAATAAGGTTCATAGCTTCGTCCCATTCCAAGAAGTCAGCCGTTGTGTTGCTGTATTTCAAACTCATAACATTTACTTTTGAGGGTTTAATAATAAAAGTGAATGTCCGCTGTATATCCATAACAGCTAACTGATTGAATAATAGCGAAACATTCACTTTGTGCATTAGTGATTGTCTGATAAATAAAAGAATAGTCCTACTATAAAAAACGCAAATGTAGGACAGACGAAAAGCAATATTATTAATGCAAATAAGAATAATATAGCCAAACTCATAATTTTGAAATTCTTCTGATTCATAAAATCTTTAGTAGTAGAAAAAATGGAGAATACTCGTTTTATAGAATATCCTCCATTTAAAGATTAATTAATCAATAAACCATCTGTAACGCTCGTCACCGTGTAATGCTTCATTTATTCCTTTCGCTATTTCCGTTGCATTTAAGGAACGGTCTAAAAATGAATCTATGTAGCTGCTTTTATTCGCTCCAGTGAGTAAATTATAAAACTTCCACATATTCAAGTCATTACCAAAACTTCCAAAATTCTCATCCTGTATGTATGCTTTGGCTACTGAATTAATCTGTGTATCAGTAATAAGCAAACGTGGAATACTCTTTTGAAAACCTTGTGGCAGACATTGGTACAGACGCATCTTTCCTAAAATCTGTGCAAATTGGTGTTCACTCATACAGGTATTTCCCAACTGCTGCATTAAATGAATGTGTTTTGCAGGATTGTAGGCATGAAACATTTCCAAGACAGAACGATATAAATCACAGGTATTTGAAACTTCCAAGTTACTCAAATATCCATCCGTTGAAACGCATAAATTGCAGCATACCATATTCTTGAATCCTATAAAGACCTTGAATTTCTCTACTGTTTTCTTACTGTAGAGATTCATGTGATTATAAGCACGCACACCACCTACTGAAAGAGTGAGTTTGTTCCCTTCTACCGTTTCATAGATAGTAGGAATCTCAATGCAAAACATCATCCTTTCAAAGTATTGTGTTTTGTCACTTTCCAAAAGTTGGTTTGCAGGCTTATGGATAGCTTCTGGTATTCTGCCTTTGATAATATGAGAAACTCTAATATCTGGTTTCTCTATCGTTTCACCTGTAAAGAATGAGTTTGCAGCGTCCCAGACTGTTTCAATAAAGGCATTATGAGAAATTGTAAGCTCATTGTCCTTACTGAATACTGGAACTATGCAGTCACTCTTTAAATGCTGTAAATCAATCTCCATAGTGTTTGCTTCTATGAAATGATTTACTTTCTGGACTTTTGTAGTTTCTTCTGTGATAATCGTTGCGTCTTCTGCATACTGATTAAAACCACTACTTCTTTTCTGTGCCTTAGATGGCAATAAGATAAAATTTTCCATACTTTAAAATTTAAAATGGTGAATAATATTGTTTTATTATCTCTTTTTGTTCAAGTATGGTAGGGGGAGTGATTCACGTAGTGGTGTTTCGAGCCTGTAATCATCATAATTTTAAAAGACAGTAACCAAAGTAACAGATAGTGGGATTTATTTATAAGTACCAGTATGTAATCGTGCGTGTCTTTATTTATGCTTGTTTAATCTGATTAAATATCAAGTAGAATCAGTGATATTCTGTGTATTTCTTTATAATAGTGATTTTTTGAGTTTGGCTATATTCACTGTAATAGTGGAGATAATTATTTAATAGATAGGGTGCTAAGTTTCTTATTTGGATGCTTGTGTACTTTCCACACACAAAAAAACTCCACATTTTAAATATGGAGTTAAGGTATATTTTTTGAAAATTTTGCTCTTTATAGGCTCTGCCTAAAAATCTACCAAACTGAATTTAAAAGCTGTAAGTTTATATGAACCACCATTTATTGAGCCGCTGTTGTCTGTATCGTAGTAATCTTTAATTGTGTCCTGTTTTACTTTAAATTTTATGCCATATTCGTCATATATAGCTTGTAGTGTATTCTTTATTTCGTTCTTATTTATATAAACATTCATTTTAAATTCCTCATATATGGCTTTTTTCACTTCAGGATAGAATCTAAGGATTTCAGCCTGTTCTTTCTCGTATAACTTTAAAGCCTTATCAATCTCCCCTTTTTGATATTTAGCATTTTCCATTCCTTTTTTCCCTATCTTCTTATAAGCATCAATAGTATATTGTGCATCTGTTTGTTCACCTAATAACTTGATATAGCTATCCTTATCCTCAAAACTGATTCTGCCATTTTCAAAATCATTATGAATCTTGTCTAAGAGTTGCACAAGTATCTTTCTTCTTTCTATTGCTTGTTTGGTTGTGTTGAGTTTCCTTATATCATCATCACCAACACACTCTGTCACGTCATTTAGTGTAACATTAAAGAATCCTGTATCTTGATAGGCTTTATGTAAGGTTTTTGCTGAAATATAATAGGATTTAACACGTTCTTCATTATAAAGGTTATCGACTGAAAAAGAATTGATTTCACCTCTTTCGTCTATCAGTTCTTGATATTTTAAACCTTTCATATCGTCATATATGGCTTCTTTCCTTATGTTATTTACTTCCTTATCGTGCCTTTCTTTTAGTATATTATAATCAGCGATAAACTGACTGATTCTTATATCTAATTTTTCTTTACTTCTGATTTTTATTTCAGGATTGATGGTTGAAATATGGGTTAGTGAGTTATAAGTAATATCATCATCTTTCTTGGTCTTTCTGAATCTACCCTGTATTTGTATAGCTTCTGTGAATGGGTCTATCATCGTCCAATTTGCACTACTAAAATCCGTCAGCATTATAATGTCAGGCTTATGTTTTCTAAGCACAATATCCAATCCTGAATAGAAACGGCAAGTAAAGAAGTTGTATTTAGCCAAAGGAGAATCTATCATAGAATGAGCTTTACTTATTCCTCTTTTCATTAGCTTATCCACACTCTTTTGCGAACAAAATATCTTATAATCAGTTATTCCAAGATTCTCTATGATTTCATTGATTCCGTCCGTCACATTAAAGAAGATGCAGATACATTTACTGTCTTTCATGCTGTCAAGCACTTTCTTCAATCTCTTATAATAGCTGTTAGTTACAATCAGTTCCAAGTCTTTTTTATAGTCATATTCAGGCTTTATTTTTATTTTCTGAAAGTTCTGCCGTTCAAACTCCTTATGCGTCATGGGTAAAGGTGTGGCAGAAACGAATGCCTTGTTTTCAAATTTAAAGAAGTCATAGATAGGTTGTGCTATTTTTCTTCTGTAATCAATATCCTGTGTGACTTTCTCGCACTCGTCAAACAGGCAGAAATATTCTTTATAGATGTTGATTCTTAATTCTTCTGCTGCCTTTCGTATCTTATGGAAACTTTCAGGGGTGCAAAGTATCTTCCTGTATGGAATATCCATTTGTAGGTACTTCTTTATATTATAAGGTGTACATTTCTCATAAACTGCTTCCAAGTTTTCATTGTTATTCAACTTGCCAAGTATAACTGTAACATTAGGCTCTATGATTATGGAATTACGTTTTGAATGTATTTCACTATGGGTCGCACCCAAACCTGTTAAAGTCTTGTCAAGAATGGTATTTGTAGGTATCAGGTCATAACCGATGCGTTTTAATGCGCTAAGTAACCATTCTCCTTTTTTAATAATAGCTTCTTTTGTCTCCATATCTTCTCCTTTATATTAAAAGTGGATTTTACTTGATTTTTCAGGATAGGTAGAAAATGGGAAAATTTCGCTTGTATATAGCCATTCTCCAAAATTCTACCAAACTTGAATTTCTTACTTTAATGCCTATTCTTGATTGCTTTTAGTGGATGCACTTTCATATTCAGCATATAAAGCCTTAAATGCTTCAACGTATGACTTAGCTTCCATTGATTGTCCATTATTAGGAGTGAAATGTTTCTCCCACTGTTCTTTGTCTATAAGATTTATAGTATCAATCACTTTTTGTTCATCTTGCTCAACTTCATTATAATATTGTTTTAGTCCTTGTGCGAAACGTCCGTTAAATCTATCCCCAGATAAAAACTTATGTTCTTCCAAAGTCTTTAGTATTTTATCTCCTATTTCATGAGTTGATTTATTTAGTTGTAATTTGCCATAATCAGATATGTTCTTATAGCCCAATAAGATTGACTTTATTTGTTTGGGAGTCACATTGATAGTTCCAAAGGTGTAAAGAGCAAAGATAAACGCTGCTTTATACTTCTTGCATAATGAGAGTATGTAATCTACTTCCTTATCGTTCGTTGAGATTCCTGAATTGTAGAAGTCTGAATTACCCCATGTCTTACCATTGTTTCTTAATGCGATATATGACAGAATATCCATGTCTTTAGGAATATGTACTTTTGTGTATGTAGGCTGTATCTCACTCAATGCTGGAAATTGGAGTGCTAAATCTCTGTGTTGTCCGTCTTCACAAACTCCATCATAGTTGGGATAATCTTCTTGCTTGATGACCTCTAACGTAATTTTGAAATTACTGATAGTGGCTTCTCTTTTTCCTGTATTCCGTTCAATAGACATTTTGAATAATCTTCTACTTCCAATTTTTTCAATAGCTTCATTCATAGGTATATATTCAATCGGCATGGATTCAATGTAACCTAAGCTCTTGATTTTGTTGTAACAAGCTTTAACATTCTCTTTATCTATATTTTGACGATTGCCTTCTATAAAAAGTAAGTTTAATTTTTTCATATTGTTTTCATTTTTATTATTTACGGTGTTTTGATTATTGCTGTTGTAATTTTTAATAGTTTTCATCTTTATTTCTTTTTATTTGTTAGTATTCCATTTTCTATAATCATTCAGCCTTATGCGCACTTGGTTTTCTGATTATGGCGCAAAAGTACTTGATTCCAGTCTGTACTAAAGAGAATGAATTTTTGCTAGTTTTTTATTCACCTTTATTTGTTTTAACTGTGTATCTTTCTTTTTGACATTGCAAAGATGGAGCTATTTGAGAAATACTAAATAGAATAAAAAAATTCCACTTTTCTACTCCCCTTTATTGAAGTATAGAAAAATGGAATTGATAAGTAATTGATTAATAGGGTAATTACCAATAAATGCTGCTATGTGCCTTTATATCTTTGTCTTTATATTGTTTTAGATAGCCTTTTAAATATTCGTCATCATTGAGGAAATTCTTGTTTAAAGATAAATGAGTATGATATATTAAGTTAGAAATGAGAATATTTTTGTTTAGAGAGATTCCACTACCTTTAGCTGCTCTACCTTTAAATTGAGGATTTAGTTCAAAAAAGTATAAAATGAGTTGAGCAAAGTACCATATTAAAACAGAATCAGACTCTATATTTGTGGTAAAAATTTCATCTGCATTATTACCTCCAAATGTATTTAGTGTACTATCGTTTGATATTTCAAATACTCCTTTTTCTATCCAACTTAAGATAAGTAATAAAGCCTTTTCATCATTAAGAGTACAAGATTTCCCTTTCATTCTTAAAGTAAGACTTGTTTCTTTTTTGAATTTTAAATTGTCATTTTCTTTTTCTATAAATTCTTTAGACTTACTTATAAAGTTTTCTATTTTCTTCTTTGGGCTATCTATATATGTAAGCCCTGTAAAGCAAACATCACAAGCATAGTCATAACAAAATAAAATAAGAAGCCAAAATGAATCTGGATTCATACCTAAACCTTTAACGGTAGCTTGTATATCTTTGTCTTTAATATAGTCTTCATATTTATAGGCACAGTCAATCTTCTTTTCATTATACCTTATTTCAAAAGTTTCTATTGCTAAGAAGGGATTACTTATTTTTAGTTTGCTACCTGTAAAAATAATGCTTCCCTCTGGTGTCTGAGTGATTGCTTTATTGCCTGCTATGATATTTTCTATATATGCAAATAGTGCTTTATCTTCATCACAATCTATAAATTCTTTCATTACTTGTCATTTTTTAAATTATCTGCTTAAAGATAAAAAGAAAATCCCACTCACAATAACTGCAAGTGGGATAATCTTAGTTTGTAAGGTTTAGTAGTTGGAATCTCCTGTAAATGTGTCCATGAGCTTATCCATCTGTTCACCTATGCACTTATCTATCAGTTTGGCATAATGGTTTGTCATTCTGGTATTGGTGTGACCAAGCATCTTAGAAACGACTTCCAGCGAGATATTATTAGCTAAAGTAACCGTACTTGCGAATGTGTGGCGGCTTGTATGAAATGTGATTCGTTTTTTTATGTCGCACAAAATGGCTATATCCTTTAGGTATTTGTTTATATCTGCTGGGTCTTGGATAGGAAGCAATTTCTCTCCACCTTTGTACTTATCCAGTATCAGTTTGGCGATAGGGAGTAGGGGGATGCGTGATAGAACTCCAGTTTTTACCCTGCGTTTTTTTATCCAAATCCTACCTGCATTGTCCTTTTCAAAATGCTCTGGAGCTAAGGTTTTGATGTCAATGTAGCTCAATCCAGTGAAACACCCAAAGAGAAACATATCTTTGGCTCTCTCCAGTCTTGGTAGGGGAGTGTCAAAGTTGATAATCTTTCTCAGTTCTTCTTCATCCAAGAAATCTATTTCTACAGGCTCACGTTCTATCTTATAAGTAATGAATGGATTGGTAGCCATGTATGAGTTGGCTACTGCAAGATTGATAATCTTTTTGAGTAGCTTTAGGTGTTTGGTAGATGAATTTTGTGCCATTCCTTTGTCTATTCTTAGGAATGTATGAAAAGATTGGATAAAATTCAGATTTAATTCACGTAAGTATAAATCTTCTCTTTTGTATTTCTGCTGAACAAATTCTTTGAGTAGCCTTACTGTATAGACAGAAATCCAATAGGTAGCTTTAGAAACTCCATTACCTACCAGCTTTTCCTGTTCTTTGTTGTGTTCTTCAAAGACTTCAAACAGGCTTTTTTCTTTGAGTGATTCTACCTTATCAAAATATGCGTCACGTAATAGTTCTGCTGTGATAATAAAACCTCTGTCTAATAATTCTGCTTCCTTCTGATAGAGTTTGGCTTTGATTGCTTTTAGATAATTGTTGAGGCTTTGAGTTTCTTCGTCTTTTCCTTTTACTTGTTGCTTGGCTTTGTCCCATTTGTCGATAGGAACTTGTTTACCTGTTGATAGAGTGCATCTTTCCCCATTTACTGTAATTGTAATTTCAATAGGAGCTTTACCACTCTTTCTTGCTTTACTTTCTCTTATGGCAAAGAGAATAGAAAATGAACTTCTTACCATAGTTTAATCATTTAAAATTAGACATTGGGAAGTCCTTTAAAATATGATATATCTTTCTGTGTATTAGGTAGATGAATCGATTTTTGCGACCACTTTTGAAAAAATGGGAAAATGGTCGCAAATTGGTCGCAAAACATCCTCTTTTTAGCCCATTTTCAAGGATAATCAGCCACTTCTTTACCTTAGAAAAATAAGCTCAAATAAAGCGATATTCAGCTTCAATTTCAGTATCTACCTGCAACTATTTATAAGAAGAAAAGCAAGCAAAAAGTAACAGGAAATTATCTTCTATTCATGAAGTACGGGTAAAATAAAAATCCCCATAACTCTTAGAGTTACAGGGATTTTTTGTATTAATTGATTAAGTATAGATTACTTGCTCAAAGCAGTAGCCACGTCAACTGCGCAAGCTACTGTACAACCTACCATCGGGTTGTTACCGATACCCAGGAATCCCATCATTTCTACGTGAGCAGGAACTGATGAAGAACCAGCGAACTGAGCATCTGAGTGCATACGACCCATAGTATCTGTCATACCGTAAGAAGCAGGACCGGCAGCCATGTTGTCCGGGTGAAGAGTACGACCTGTACCACCACCTGATGCAACTGAGAAATAAGGCT
>ENA-OPWC01000288-OPWC01000288.1-human-gut-metagenome-genome-assembly--contig:-NODE-288-length-44191-cov-3.695759_pt1 | contig 44191 bp, 33 predicted proteins | sample MGYA00241504_ERZ502000 | MGnify/ENA primary metagenome ERZ502000 (study PRJEB25962, sample SAMEA2042005) | human gut metagenome | biome: human gut; feature: human-associated habitat; material: faeces...
TAAATCCATAATGCTTCATTTTTATACATAGCAAAAATATAAGAATGAAAAAAGGCCAACAAGATAGAATCGCGGAGACGCTTACTTCTGTGAAGGATGTGAATACCGTGTTTTATATGATTTGTTCACAGGAAGTGTCTGTAAATGAGTTGATATGCGTCGTGTGAAGGCAGTGGAGGATAGATAATGAAGTTAAGACAGGTAAGATTGTGGAAGGATTATTACTGGATGTAGAATAAAATTCGTAGCTTTGCTGCATAATTTATATAAGAAAGTTATGATCGAAGTTGTAGAATCTACTTTGCAAAAGGCTGCGGGTGAAGGAATGGATGAATTTATCCAGGCATTTACAGATAAATATAAAGAGATTATCGGTGGCGAACTAACTGCCGAAACAATGCCTCTGCTGACAGGGGAACAACATTCTTTGCTGGCTTATCAGATTTTTCGTGATGAGGTGATGGCGGGGGGATTTTGCCAATTGATTCAGAATGGTTATGGTGGCTATATATTTGATAATCCGTTTGCGAAAGTGATGCGTTTATGGGGAGCGGAAGAGTTTTCGAAATTAGTTTATAAGGCTAAGAAAATCTTTGATGCCAACCGGAAAGACTTGGAAAAGGAACGGACGGATGATGAATTTATGGCTATGTACGAGCAATATGAAGCTTTCGATGACTTGGAAGAAGCCTATTTAGAAATGGAAGAACAGGTCACAGCATTGATTGCAAGCTATGTAGATGAACATTTGGAACTTTTTGCAAAAATAATAAAGTAACGGATGCAGTATTTTTTAAGTACTTGCATTTATTAATTATGAATTAGAATTTATATCTTTGCAAAATCTAAAAAATATGTTTATGAAACAGATGAAATTTTTCTTGGTGGCTTTGATGGCTGTGGTTATGGGTATGTCAGTTACTTCTTGTATGAATGGAGATGATAACCACAATGTTACAATGACTGTTCCTGTTAAGTATAATTATGGATCATTTTTGATGGGTGATGGAGCTACGAAGTTGGTGCCAACTACAGAATTAGGTTTATTGGATGGGACTATGTTTATAATTTCATGCCAATATGACCAATCACAGGTGACAGCAAACAGTACTAGTATACCAGTTACTTTGCTATCTACTCCGCTTTGTATTAACCCTAAAGGTAATGAAACTTTGACTCAAACAAAAACGGAACCTACTAATCCTCTTTATTCATTGGATAAGCAACAGTCAAGTTTAGTTTATTATGATAAAAATACGATTGTTTTGACAATGCCATATTGGGTGAAAGTTACAAACTCTAGTGTTGAAGATTCAGAAGTAAAGAAACATTCATTTGTTCTTTCCTATGATCCTGACATAAAAGCTACTGATACTAAACTAAAATTATATATTAGTCACGTTGTTGATGATGCAGAAGGTGAGACTGTTACTCGTTCTAATTTTACGTATGCTTATAGAGCTTATTCAATTAGGACTGCTCTTGAAGCATTTAAAACAGCAACAAGTGGTAAATTGCCGAAATACTTGGAACTGACAGCTGAAACCAATAATTCGAAAGATGAATTGAAAGAAGCGAATGGAGAAACTTCGGTTGAATATGATTACGCATTTACAGAATAACATTGAACTACAAGGAACTATTTAACATAGCAATGAAATTGATTTCCTCTCCGGCCAAGGCCTGGGAGGAAATTTCTATGGAAGAGGATAGGCGAAAAGTATATATGGCTTTTGTCTATCCTATGATTGGTTTATGCGGTCTGTCCGTATTCATCGGTTCGTTATTGACGAATGGGTGGGGAGGTCCGCAAAGTTTCCAGATAGCTATGACCAATTGTTGCGCCGTAGCTGTAGCCCTGTTCGGTGGCTATTTTCTGGCAGCTTATGCCATCAATGAAATGGGAACAAGGATGTTTGGTCTGCATAGCAATATGCCGTTGACACAACAGTTTGCAGGATATGCATTGGTTGTGTCTTTCCTGCTTCAGATAGTAACCGGACTATTACCTGATTTTAGAATTATTGCTTGGTTGCTGCAGTTCTACATCGTCTATGTGGTATGGGAGGGAGTTCCTATACTGATGGGAGTAGAAGAAAAACAACGATTAAAATACACCCTTTTGTCGTCTGTATTGTTAATACTATGTCCGGCGGTGATACAGATCGTGTTTAATAGGCTGACGGCCATACTTAATTAATGAGTAAAGATGAAACAACCTCCTGTAAATATAAAGAATAAACGGGCTACGTTTGATTACGAGCTGATAGATACCTACACAGCAGGTATTGTATTGACCGGTACGGAAATAAAGTCCATTCGTTTGGGAAAAGCCAGTCTGGTAGATACGTTTTGCTATTTTACGAAAGGCGAATTGTGGGTGAAGAATATGCACATCGCCGAATATTTCTATGGATCGTACAATAACCATACGGCACGTAGAGAGAGGAAGTTGTTGCTTAATAAAAAAGAATTGGAGAAACTTCAACGGGAGATGAAAAACCCCGGCTTTACGATTGTTCCTGTACGCTTGTTTATCAATGAAAAAGGTTTGGCGAAACTGGTAGTCGCTTTGGCGAAAGGTAAGAAAGAATATGATAAACGAGAATCTATAAAGGAGAAAGACGACCGTAGAGATATGGCAAGAATGTTCAAGCGGTAAAGAAAACCGCTATAAGATAAACGCCGGACTGCGAAGAGTCTGGCAGAAGATGGCAGAGTAGGTATTTAGGTATTAATGTGATAGGGTAATGAAAAAGACAATTTCTCAAGTCGTATCCGAGCGCATCCTTATTCTGGATGGGGCAATGGGTACAATGATTCAACAATATAACCTCAAGGAAGAAGATTTTCGTGGTGAACGGTTTGCGCATATCCCCGGACAGTTGAAAGGGAATAATGACTTATTGTGTCTCACACGTCCCGATGTGATTCAGGATATTCATCGTAAATACCTGGAAGCAGGTGCGGATATCATCGAAACCAATACATTCAGTTCGACTACAGTTTCTATGGCTGATTATCACGTAGAAGAATACGTGCGTGAGATGAATCTGGCCGCCGTAAAACTAGCCCGTGATCTTGCCGACGAGTACACTGCAAAGAATCCCGATAAACCGCGTTTTGTTGCCGGCTCTGTGGGACCAACCAATAAAACCTGCTCTATGAGCCCGGACGTGAACAATCCGGCTTATCGTGCTTTAAGTTACGACGAACTGGCTGCATCCTATCAGCAACAGATGGAAGCAATGCTTGAAGGTGGCGTAGACGCCATTCTGATCGAAACAATCTTTGATACCCTGAATGCTAAAGCTGCTATTTTTGCAGCCGAACAGGCAATGAAAGCAACAGGCGTCGAAGTCCCTGTCATGTTATCTGTAACGGTGTCCGATATTGGCGGACGAACATTGTCCGGCCAGACATTGGACGCATTTCTTGCTTCCGTGCAACATGCCAATATCTTTTCTGTCGGTTTAAACTGTTCTTTCGGAGCCCGCCAATTGAAACCATTCCTTGAACAACTGGCAGCTCGTGCACCTTATTATATTAGCGCCTATCCGAATGCCGGATTACCGAATAGCTTGGGTAAGTATGACCAGACACCTGCTGATATGGCTCACGAAGTGAGAGAATATATCGAAGAAGGACTAATCAATATCATTGGCGGCTGTTGTGGAACGACGGATGCCTATATTGCCGAATACCCCGCCCTCGTGAAAGGTGCTAAACCACACGTCCCTGCTCTTGCACCGGATTGTATGTGGCTTTCCGGGCTTGAACTATTGGAAGTCAAACCGGAAATTAATTTTGTAAATGTTGGCGAACGTTGCAACGTAGCCGGTTCGCGTAAGTTTCTCCGTCTGGTAAACGAAAAGAAATATGATGAAGCTCTCTCCATCGCCCGTCAACAAGTGGAAGATGGTGCCTTGGTGATTGACGTCAATATGGATGACGGACTGTTGGACGCAAAGACAGAGATGACTACTTTCCTGAATCTTATCATGTCCGAACCGGAAATTGCCCGTGTTCCGGTAATGATTGACTCTTCCAAATGGGAAGTGATTGAAGCCGGCCTGAAATGTCTGCAAGGAAAGTCAATCGTTAACTCCATTTCTTTGAAAGAAGGCGAGGAGGCTTTCCTCGAACATGCCCGTATCATTCGCCAATATGGAGCGGCCGCCGTCGTAATGGCTTTTGATGAGAAAGGTCAGGCAGATACAGCCGCCCGTAAAATAGAAGTTTGTGAACGGGCTTACCGTCTTTTGGTAGATAAAGTAGGTTTTAATCCTCATGATATTATTTTTGACCCCAATGTACTTGCCGTAGCTACGGGGATCGAAGAACATAATAACTATGCCGTAGATTTCATTGAAGCTACCGCATGGATCAAAAAGAACCTTCCGGGTGCTCATATTAGCGGAGGAGTCAGTAACCTTTCTTTCTCTTTCCGTGGCAATAATTATATCCGTGAGGCGATGCATGCTGTATTCCTTTATCATGCCATTCAGCAAGGAATGGACATGGGGATTGTGAATCCGGGTACTTCCGTGTTATATAGTGATATCCCGACCGATGTATTGGAAAAGATAGAAGATGTCGTCTTGAATCGTCGTCCGGACGCTGCGGAACGTCTGATAGAATTGGCGGAATCGCTGAAAGCAACTATGAGCGGAACTGCCGGACAACCAGCTGCCAAACAAGATGCGTGGAGAGAAGAATCCGTTCAGGAACGCTTGAAATATGCTTTGATGAAAGGAATCGGAGATTTCCTTGAGCAGGATTTGGCAGAAGCATTGCCGCTTTATGATAAAGCAGTCGATGTGATTGAAGGGCCGTTGATGGATGGAATGAATTATGTAGGCGAGTTGTTTGGTGCCGGTAAAATGTTCCTTCCCCAGGTTGTGAAGACTGCCCGTACGATGAAAAAAGCCGTAGCTATCCTGCAACCGATTATCGAATCGGAAAAAGTGGAAGGAAGCGCTGCGGCTGGAAAAGTGTTGCTGGCAACTGTAAAGGGCGATGTGCACGATATTGGAAAAAATATTGTAGCGGTAGTGATGGCTTGCAATGGTTATGATATTGTAGACTTGGGAGTGATGGTGCCGGCGGAAACCATTGTGCAGCGTGCCATTGAAGAAAAAGTGGATATGATCGGATTGAGTGGTCTGATTACTCCCTCTTTGGAAGAAATGGCGCATGTGGCTTTGGAACTCGAAAAAGCAGGACTGGATATTCCTCTTCTGATTGGTGGGGCTACTACATCGAAAATGCATACGGCATTGAAGATTGCTCCTGTCTATCACGCTCCGGTGGTACATCTGAAAGATGCTTCCCAGAATGCAAGTGTTGCTTCCAAATTATTGAATCCACAGCTGAAAGCCGAATTGGTGAACGAACTGAATAGCGAATATGAGGCGCTTCGTGAAAAAAACGGTCTGCTGAAACGTGAAACGGTTTCATTGGAAGAGGCGCAGAAAAATAAGTTGAATCTGTTTTAAATAGTATCACAATGAAAAAGATTTTCTCTTTCTTATGTCTGATTGCAGCAATAGTTGTTGCTATGAGCGCATGTTCTTCTACCAAAGAAGAAAAAGGAACGTCCGAAACCGGAAATGCTGCTTTGGATAATATCTTCGCACGTAAAAGTGTGCGTACTTATCTGAATAAGGGAGTGGAGAAAGAGAAAATAGACTTGATGCTTCGTGCCGGAATGGCTGCCCCTTCGGGGAAAGATGTCCGTCCTTGGGAGTTTATAGTAGTATCCGACCGTGCCAAACTGGATTCAATGGCTGCTGCGCTTCCTTATGCAAAGATGTTGACCCAGGCCCGTAACGCTATCATCGTTTGCGGAGATTCTGTACGTTCGTCTTATTGGTATTTGGATTGTTCAGCAGCAGCGCAAAATATTCTGCTGGCTGCCGAAAGTCTGGGACTGGGGGCTGTATGGACAGCTGCCTATCCTTATGAAGACCGTATGCAAGTAGTACGCAAATATACCAATCTACTTGATAATATCCTTCCGCTTTGTGTCATTCCTTTCGGCTATCCGGCTACAAAAGAGAATCCGAAACAGAAATTTGACGAGAAAAAGATACATTATAATCAGTATTAGTAAGCAAAAGTTTTGTCTTTTCAATAATTTCCTTACATTTGCAACGCTAATTAAAATCTGATACGCAAATGTTTGGAATAGACGACCCTTTTATAATTCTTCCTTACCTTCTTTCGGTGGTATGTGTGATCTTTGCTGCCTGGTTTGGGCTGAAGTATTGGAATAAGGACGACGAAAAAGACGAAACTCGATGAATACATTTACACTTGGCTTGATTGTGATAGGATATCTCCTGTCACTTGCTTACCTCGGCTTTTTGGGATACAAGAAAACAACGAATACCAGTGACTATCTGGTAGGCGGACGTCAGATGAATCCTATTGTTATGGCACTTTCTTACGGTGCTACGTTTATCTCTGCATCTGCTATTGTAGGTTTTGGAGGAGTGGCGGCAGCTTTCGGAATGGGTATTCAGTGGCTCTGTTTCCTGAATATGTTTATTGGGGTTGTCATTGCTTTTATCTTTTTCGGTTTACGCACCCGGCGTATGGGTGCAAAACTGAATGTGAGCACTTTTCCTCAATTATTAGGCCGTCATTTCCGTTTCCGTAATATACAGGTATTTATTGCTGCTGTTATTTTTGTCGGAATGCCGCTTTATGCAGCAGTTGTGATGAAAGGTGGAGCTGTATTTATCGAACAGATCTTTCAGATTGATTTCAATATCTCTTTGTTGATATTTACATTGGTTATTGCTGCTTATGTTATTGCAGGCGGTATGAAAGGAGTCATGTATACAGATGCGTTGCAGGCAGTAATCATGTTCGGTTGCATGCTGTTTCTGTTATTCTCTCTATATCAGGTGCTCGGTATGGGTTTTACCGAAGCGAATGAAGAGTTGACTGCTATTGCTCCGTTAGTCCCGGAAAAATTTAAAGCATTGGGACATCAGGGATGGACTGCAATGCCTGTTACAGGTTCACCGCAATGGTACTCACTTGTTACTTCCCTTATTTTAGGAGTAGGAATCGGATGTCTTGCGCAACCCCAGCTAGTGGTTCGTTTTATGACTGTGGAGAGTAGCAAACAATTAAACCGCGGTGTATTTATCGGTTGTTTCTTTTTGATTATAACAGTAGGAGCTATCTATCATGCCGGAGCTTTGAGTAACCTTTTCTTTCTGAAAACAGAAGGAGCGGTTGCTACCGAAGTAGTGCAGGACATCGATAAGATTATTCCATATTTTATTAATAAAGCGATGCCCGGCTGGTTTGCCGCACTCTTTATGTTATGTATCCTTTCGGCCAGTATGTCTACACTAAGCTCGCAGTTCCATACAATGGGGGCTTCGGTAGGTTCTGATATCTATGGAACTTATAAACCCCGTTCGCGGAATAAACTGACCAACGTGATTCGTTTGGGAGTATTGTTCTCTATTCTGGTCAGCTACATTATTTGCTATATGTTGCCTCATGATATTATCGCCCGTGGAACTTCTATCTTTATGGGGATTTGTGCTGCAGCTTTCCTTCCAGCCTATTTCTGTGCTTTATATTGGAAGAAAGCTACTAAGCAGGGTGTCATGGCAAGTCTTTGGGTCGGAACAATCGGTAGTCTGTTTGCCCTTGTATTTCTTCATCAGAAAGAATCTGCAGCATTAGGTATCTGCAAAGCATTATTTGGACGGGATGTATTGATTACCACTTATCCTTTCCCTGTGATTGATCCGATATTATTTGCCTTACCATTATCTGTATTAGCCATCATCGTAATCAGCTTAGTAACCAAAAATAAGTATTAAGTATCAAGTAAGTATCAAGTATTAAGTATTACGCCATGCGGATAAGCACCTCAAAGGCCACGGTTAATACTTAATACTTATACTTAATATTAATCATGCTTTTATTTTCTTCTTGTAGGATTCGTAGCGCGACATGATATCACGGACGAAATTGTAAGTCTCGATACCACGGAAATACCCGTTTTTGCAGACAGGGTCGGTAAAGTATTCTTCATTGCTTTTGAGCAGGATGAAGTTTTCTACATTGTCTTTCCACACCAGTTTGTTCTTTCCGTATTTTTCGGCTAGCGCCATGGCATCGTATATATGTCCTAAGCCGGCATTATAAGATGCCAGAATGAAGTTGAGTCGTTCCTGTTTGTCGGGAATCATACTGAAACTGCGGTCGGTGGCGGCGATATATTTAATGGCTGCTTTCACACTTTCCTCCGGATTCTGCTCCTTGCCGGGAGGTACTCCCATTGCCCGGGCGGTGGCAGGCATTAACTGCATCAGTCCTTTAGCGCCGGCCCAGGAAACAGCGGTGGTATCGAAATTAGATTCTGTATAGGCTAGTGACGCCAGCATACGCCAATCCCATCCGATATCTTTGGAATACTTTCTGAATAAATCATCATAATGAGAAATTTTCCCCTCTTTCAATGAAAGGATAGGAGAGTGGGGCATCATTTTACTATTCTCAAAATAACGTTTCATACTGGCTGTGTAGGCAGGAGAGGTCATATTTTCCTGATGCCATTTAGTAGCGGCGGCTGCCAGTTCGGGACTGTCTTTTCGTACTGCCCACGAAGACCGTTGATCGAAACTGATAGACAGATCGATATTTAAATTAGGATAATAGGTCTTATTTAATTTTGCCAGGTCATTGTCGGCTACTGTATACGGAATTTTTCCTTGCGCCACTTGCGTTATCAAGTCCTCGATGGTAGTACTGTCATTGGTAACTTCATGAATCCGGATGCCGCCTCCTAATTCGCTGTTCAGATTGACGAGGCGGTCGTAATATTTCCCCGGCTTTACGTATATATCTTTTCCTACCAATTCGGTTACGTCTTTTAATGGCTTCTGTTTTCCTCTTCCTTGCTGAACAATCACTTGATGGGTGATGACATCTTCACCACAATAAAGCAGACTGTCTTTCCACTCTTTGGTGATAGGCAGATTATAGGCAATCATATCTCCTTCGCCTGCCAGCAATTTTTGAATCATCTCGTCAACGCTTTTGGCAACTTCAATCCTAAGCTTTAGTCCCAGACTTTTGGCAAACTGCTCGCTAAGTTCATACTGGAATCCCATTTCCTGTCCCCGGTAAATAAAATAGGAAGTAGAGCTATACAATGTCAATACAACGAGTTCGCCACTATCTTTTATTTGTGGAAGATCACGTGTGGATTCATCCGTTGTACTATGTTGCTTGTTCCGGCATCCGAACACACAACAGAACAATACGAGGAATAAAGGGATAATCAGTGTCTTGACATTCATACCTGACATTTTGCTTTTAACTCTCCATTCTCCACTCTCAACTCTTCAAGTGTTTCTTGATGTACATAGTCAGTATATCAATAGCTACCTTATTACTGCCGCCTTCCGGTACAATAAGGTCGGCATATCGTTTGCAAGGTTCGATAAATTGCAGGTGCATAGGCTTTAAAACCCGTGTATAGCGTTCCATTACAGCTTCGGCAGTACGTCCGCGCTCAATAACATCTCTTTGGATAACACGTATCAGGCGTTCGTCGGGATCGGCATCTACAAAGATTTTAAGGTCCATCATATTGCGTAGCTTTTTATCACATAAAGCAAGGATTCCTTCAATGATAACCACTTCACGAGGTTCGATATGAATCGTTTCGGGCTGGCGCGTACAAGTGAGATAAGAATAGGTAGGCTGTTCGATGCTATTTCCTTCTTTCAGCATCATGACATGTTTGGATAGTAGGCTCCATTCAAAAGCATCGGGATGGTCAAAATTGATATTCTGGCGTTCTTCAACCGGGACATGACTACTGTCTTTGTAGTATGAATCCTGTGGTAAGAGTACTACTTCCCCTGCGGGGAGACTTTCTATAATTTTCCGTACGACGGTGGTCTTTCCGGAGCCTGTTCCGCCTGCTATTCCTATAATTAACATCTCTTTAAATGTATATTTGAACCAAATAGAGTATTTTTGCATTACTATTAATGCGATGATTGCATTAACAAGACAAATATAGAAACAATTCATTAAAATAACAACGTAATGGTAAAACACATTGTATTATTTAAGTTAAAAGACGAAGTTCCTGCTGAAGAGAAACTGGTAGTCATGACTAAATTCAAGGAAGCGATAGAAGCTCTTCCTGCTAAAATCTCTGTCATTCGCAAAGTGGAAGTCGGATTGAATATGAATCCTGGTGAAACATGGAATATTGCGCTTTACAGTGAGTTTGATACACTAGAAGATGTGAAATTCTACGCAACACATCCCGACCACGTAGCTGCCGGTAAAATTTTGGCTGAAACGAAGGAAAGCCGTGCATGCGTAGACTATGAATTATAAACCCCAAAAATAAAGATGAGAAAAATAATTTCTTTCCTGCTTTTAAGCTTTGTTGTATATGCATTGCAAGCGCAGATCAAAGATCCGGTAAAGTTTAAAACAGAACTGACACCTCTCTCCGATACGGAGGCAGAGGTGGTGTTTACGGCTGCCATTGATAAAGGTTGGCATGTTTATTCTACCGACCTGGGAGATGGCGGTCCTATTTCTGCAACATTTAATGTTGATAATAAATCGGGTGTCGAGCTTGTTGGTAAACTGAAACCTGTGGGCAAAGAAGTAGCTACTTTCGATAAATTGTTCGAAATGAAGGTACGTTATTTCGAGAATACAGCAAAGTTTGTGCAGAAAGTGAAATTTACGGGTGGAGCTTACGCGATAGAAGGTTATCTGGAATACGGAGCTTGTGATGACGAGAGTTGTCTGCCTCCTACTCAAGTGCCATTCAAGTTTTCGGGAGTAGCAAAAGCCGGAAATGCTGCCGCAACGAAAACAGAACAATCGAAAGCAGAACAACCGGAACAAAAAGTAGTGGATAAGGCAGATAAGAAAGAAGAGGCAACTTCTGTTGCTTCGAAAGACTCATCTGCTATGATGGAGTTGGTGCCTGCAACTACAACGGAAGCAGCCACGGATATTCAGCCGGCAGTTGCCTCCAGTGAACTTTGGAAACCTGTTATCAGTGATCTGCAAGCATTAGGTGAGGAGCACGGTCAGGAAGATATGTCCTGGATATATATATTCATTACAGGGTTCCTTGGAGGATTATTGGCTTTGTTCACTCCTTGTGTGTGGCCGATTATTCCAATGACAGTCAGCTTTTTCCTGAAACGCAGTAAAGACAAAAAGAAAGGAATTCGTGATGCGTGGACGTATGGTGCATCTATCGTCGTGATTTATGTGGCATTAGGTTTGGCTATCACGTTGATTTTCGGTGCCAGCGCATTAAACGCTTTATCTACCAATGCTATTTTCAACATTCTCTTCTTCCTGATGTTGGTGATTTTTGCCGCTTCATTTTTTGGAGCGTTTGAAATCAGACTACCCTCGAAGTGGGGAAACGCAGTAGATAGCAAAGCAGAATCTACGACCGGATTATTAAGTATTTTCCTGATGGCTTTTACGCTTTCATTGGTATCTTTCTCTTGTACAGGTCCGATTATCGGATTTCTGCTGGTACAGGTATCTACCACAGGAAGTGTGGTTGCTCCGGCAATCGGTATGTTAGGATTTGCCATTGCTTTGGCATTGCCATTTACACTTTTTGCCCTGTTCCCGTCTTGGCTGAAATCTATGCCGAAGTCCGGTGGATGGATGAATGTAATCAAAGTAACGCTGGGTTTCCTCGAATTGGCGTTTGCGCTTAAATTCTTGTCGGTAGCTGATTTGGCTTACGGTTGGAGACTGCTTGACCGCGAAACATTCCTGGCTTTGTGGATTGTAATCTTTGCTTTGCTTGGATTCTATCTGTTGGGTAAGATCAAATTTCCGCATGATGACGATGATAATAAGGTGGGAGTCACCCGCTTCTTTATGGCATTAATCTCTTTAGCGTTCGCTGTATATATGGTTCCCGGTTTGTGGGGAGCACCATTGAAGGCCGTATCTGCATTTGCTCCGCCTATGCAGACGCAAGACTTCAATTTGTATAAGAACGAGGTACATGCGAAATTCGATGATTATGATTTAGGCATGGAATATGCCCGTCTGAACGGAAAGCCCGTTATGCTCGACTTTACCGGATATGGTTGCGTAAACTGTCGTAAGATGGAAGCAGCGGTGTGGACTGATCCGAAAGTGAGTGATTTGATTAATAACGATTATGTACTGATTACTCTCTACGTGGATAATAAGACTCCGTTGACAGAGCCCGTAAAGATAATCGAGAACGGTACAGAACGTACTTTGCGTACTGTCGGCGATAAATGGAGTTATCTGCAACGTGTGAAATTCGGAGCCAACGCCCAGCCTTTCTATGTATTATTGGACAATCAGGGCAAACCGTTGAATAAGTCGTATGCTTATAACGAAGATATTCCTAAGTATATCGAATTCTTGCAGACCGGATTGGAGAATTATAAGAAAGAGAAATAACGATTTCTCTGATAATCATCACTCTGATAATCATCAGGTCTGAATAATGAATAAATGAAAAGCAGTCTCATCCTTTTGGTGAGGCCGCTTTTTGAATAGAATAACTCTTTGCTACTGTTACTTTATTTCGAAAAAGGTTTCCAGTCCGCTTTGACTATCAGTGCCGATCCTTATCTTGAACTTACCCGGTTCCACCTCTTTTTTCATATTAATATTCCAAAAGCTCAGTTCGTATGAGGAGAGTTCGAATACTACTATTTTTTCTTCATTTGGACTTAACTCTATCCTTTTAAACCCTTTTAGTTCCTTTACTGGACGAGTGACGGAACCGAAAAGATCCGATACATAGAGTTGAACTACTTCTGTTCCTTTATATTGCCCTGTATTTTTCACTTTGACGCTAATTGAAAGCGTATCGTTCGGAGTGAGTACGGTGTGGTCTGTTTTTAAATCGGAATATTCGAAAGATGTGTATGACAGACCATATCCGAATGGGAATAAAGGTTGTGCTCCTAAATCGAGATAATAAGAAGAGTGGCCTAATACTGACTGTTTGGCATTTAAAGGTATTTCGTCTAAAGACTTTTCTTTTCCTGTAGCCGGACGCCCGGTATTGGTGTGATTATAGTAAATGGGAATTTGTCCTGTTGCTTTTGGAAAAGTAACGGGTAGTTTGCCGCTAGGTGTGGTCTTACCAAATAAAATATCTGCCAGTGCGTTACCGCCCATCGTTCCCGGATGCCAAGCATATAATACAGCATCGGATAGGTTTAGCTCCTCATTGATAATCAATGGGCGTCCGGCCATGATAACTGTAATGAGCGGCTTATTTGTTCCGCTTAATATTTTGATAAGTTCGGATTGTGCTCCTTGTAGCTTTATATCAGCCAAACAATGCGCTTCGCCTGACAGGATGGCTTCTTCACCGATAAAAGCTATAATGACATCTACTTGGCTTGCTTTTGCCAATACCTTATTGAAATTCATCTTATTTTTATCTCTGCTGTACTCCAGACCTTTCACAAAATGAATTTCCACTTTGTCGCCATACATTTCACGCAGTGCTTTTACAGGAGTTTGTGTTCTCTCTGTTTCTCCGTCCATTGTCCAGGTTCCGAGTTGATCGTGAGGAGCATCGGATAATGGCCCTACTATCAGGATACTTTTTATTTTCGGAGATAGCGGTAATGTGCGGTTCTCATTTTTCAATAGGACGACAGATTCTTCCGCAATCTTTTTTGCAATAGCTAGATGCTTGTCCGAATAGGTTTCTTTTTTCTTATTAATATCAGTGTAAGGATTGTCAAATAGTCCGAGCCTGAACTTTAATCTTAGTACATTTCGTACCGCATTGTCCAATGTCTCTTCGGTAATTATCCCCTTGGCGATTAATTCCTCTATATTCTGAATAAAGGCTTTGGAAGACATATCCATGTCCAGTCCGGCTTCTATCGCTTTTCGGGCTGCATCTTTCCGGTCTTCAGCGAAGCCATGTTTTATCATTTCCGTTACAGAGCCCCAGTCGGAAACTACAACCCCGTCAAACTTCCATTCTTTGCGAAGAATACCCTTTAATAGTTTTTTGTTTCCTGTAGCCGGAATCCCATCATTATCATTGAACGAAGTCATAATACTGGAACAATTGGCTTTTACAGCTTTTTCGAAAGGCGGAAGATAGACATCTCTCAACTGTCTTTCGGGAATATGAGTTGAATTATAATCACGTCCTCCTTCTACAGTCCCGTATCCGATAAAATGCTTGGCGCAGGCAGCCATTGATTGTGGATTTGATAAATTATCACCTTGAAATCCGTTTACTACGGCAACAGCCATTTGTTCCGTGAGATAGGTATCTTCACCAAAACTTTCGGCTATGCGTCCCCACCGGGCATCTCTGGATATGTCTATCATGGGTGCAAATGACCATCTGACACCATGCTCCGTGGCTTCTATGGCTGCGATTCGTGCCCCTTTCTGTATCAGTTCCGGATGGAAGGTGGCAGCTTGTCCTAATGGAATGGGTAACATTGTTTTGAAACCATGCACGACGTCGCGTGTGAAAACCAGGGGGATACCGGTTCTTGATTGTTTGTAGGCGATTTCTTGTAACTCATTGACGATTTCGGGTTCGGTAACATTCATAACCGAACCGATTTCTCCTTTTCGTATCAATATCTTCAGATTTTCAATTGTACCGCGTCCGTCAAGTTGGTTCAACTGCCCTGCTTTTTCACGGATAGTCATACCTGATAGGGTTGAATCAATCTTTTGCTCTAAATATGTATTCTCATTCTGGGCATGGGAAAAACAAAATATTGATAACAGATATAGCAAACACAAAATCTTTTTCATATACATATAAATCTTATTTTACGGGTATGAATAGTACAGCGTCAGCAATGACCGCCCCGCTTGTATCTCCGGTGGATATTTCTATATATGGCATGGAGCTTTTTTGAAAGTTGTATGTTCCCAGTTCTATCCATTCTCCCGTAGTTTGTCCTTCTATTCTCACGCTGTCTTTATGTATGACTCTTGTCCAACTATCGATTCCGTTCGAAATGGAATATGTGATAGCCGGTGATATATCTTTTCTCATGTGATAATAAGTATAGACTTTGTATTTTCCTTCATGTTCCATATGTGGGCTGAAACGGACAGGCGAACCGTTGCGAACTTTGGATTTCAGGAAAGTGGGACCATATCCTCCTTGTTTTTTTATAACTTCCCAATCATTATTGATGGATAAGTCCAGTTCGCTGTCGTCAATCAGTATCTCGGAAAAACTATCGTCCAATAGGGGATTTTCGTGTAGCAATGCCTGTACTTTTTTTATATCGACGGTTTGTACGCTTCCTGTGTTTATGGCTTCTGCTGCGGCGATAGCGGCAGACTGTGCCAATACCATAAATACCGGTTCCATACGGATGGAACCATAGGCAATATGACTGGCGGAGAGACAAACGGGAACGAGCAAGTTCTTACATTCTTCTTCCTTTGGGATGATGGAACGATAGGATATGGGGTAGGGGAGCCCACCGCCGATTTCTACATTTCCTTCATTTTTTACTATGTACTTACCATCTTTTTTTACGAGTAACCGTTGGCAGTTGTGTGAGTCCATGGTATATGCAGCCATACCGATACCATCGGTAACTGTTTCTCGTCCTTCGCAATGTGCTTGCGTCATTACATAATCCCCTGTCATTCTGCGGCTTTCTCTGATATATAGTTGAGGCGACCAATGGTTGTCCTCGGTATATTCGTCTTTGGGATAACCCCATGCCTGTATTTCGTCTCTTAATTCTTGCGGAACTCTGGGGTCGGTCTTGTAGAAATAAAGTAATCCTTGGGTATAGTCTTTATGTGCTTTTATGATTTCTGCCCTTTCTTCGTAAGATGCTTCCGGATAGTTATGATTCATTCCAATCATATCAGTAGAAAATCCTCCCCGGTTATTTATATCCGTCTTATTGTTTGGCATCCGGCTCCAGATAAAATAATGGTTTAGTTTCCTTTTATTGGGTTGGGCGTCAAACAGGCGTAGCAGTAACTCGTATTTGGTGGAATCATAATTTTCCGGGCGGGTGATTTCTATTTTGTTGGCTGGATTGTCGGTGAGGCAAATGCGGTAATTATAGGCTTGTACTAACTTGTCGCCCGTACCGTCCGATGAGAGTGCGGCAGGACTGATTCCCCATAATAATCCGCTTGTGGAATCACCTTTTATCTTGTATGGGTCTACTCCATCCGGAAACTGGTGTCCTTTCATCAGTTGGACGCCATTATAAGTTTCACCATACTGTTTGTTGTCTTCCCGGCCTATTATGTAGGAAACTCCTGCTTTAGCCATCAGGTCACCCTCATAAGTACAGTCGATGAATACTTTGGCGGCTATGGATTTGCCGAGTTTTGTTCCGTCGGAACTTTCAAGGGTGATATTTTTTATATATCCGTTGGCAAGTTGGACGTCTGTGATTCTGTATTTGTATAAAACCTTGACATCCGCTCGCTTAATGTAGTCATTAAAGAGGCTGTCCGCTACTTTGGGTTCGAATATCCATTGTTCCAGTTTGCCGTAATAAGCTCCCAAACGGCGGTAAAAATCTTTTGATAATCCGGTCACCACTTGTTTGTTTCCTATATCGGTGAAACCAAGCCCACCAGAAGTCAGTCCGCCGAGGCGGCTTTGCGGTTCGATAAGCAACACCTTCTTATCCAATATCTTGGCAGAGTATGCTGCTATTACTCCGGCGGAAGTGCCGCCGTAGATACATATGTCGTACTCTTCTTTCGGGTTGCTTTTACAACTGAACAGAAAAGTAAGAACAGTTAATAATAGAATCAGGTTCTTCATATCCGGTTTCATTTTACGTTAAACTTAACTTTTTGTAGGTCTTTGTCCAAAGAACTGCCGCCCACCATGACGGTAAACGTGCCCGGTTCGAGCACATATTCGGCTTTATGGTTATAGTAGGACAGGTCTTCTTTGTTCAAGCGGAATGATACCACTTTGTTTTCTCCTTTTTCCAAAAGAATACGTTGAAAACGCTTCAGTTCTTTCACCGGTCGGGTGGTGTTACTGTAATCATCCCGAATATAAAGTTGGACGACCTCTTCTCCTTGCCTTTCTCCTGTGTTACTGACATTCACAGTAATCTCTATTTCTTCGTTGGCGTGATAATCAGCCTTATTTACTTTAAGCTGGTCGTACTTGAAAGAAGTATAGCTTAGACCATATCCGAAAGGATAAAGTGGTGTTTTGTCCCCGTCAATATAAGGATGGAGAAATTGGGACGGTTTGTGATTATATACCGTTGAAATCTGACCTACGTGCCGTGGAATAGTGATGGGTAACTTTCCGCTGGGATTTACTTTGCCGAAGAGGATTTCTGCAATTGCTTTTCCACCCATTGACCCCGGTTCCCAGGCTTCAATAACAGCTGGGATATTTTCAGCAATCCATCTGGTGGCAAGGGGACGTCCGTTTATCAGGATGACGATAGTAGGAACTCCTGTCTTGTAAATAGATTCCACAAGATAATCCTGTTTACCCCAAAGAGTGATGTCCATACGGTCTCTGTTTTCTCCGCATGTTTTCTCTTTCCAATGTTGCCGGAAAGAGTCTTCGCCAACTATGACGATTGCCAAATCCGAAGACTTTGCTGTTTGTATGGCCTCTTCTATTTTGGCACTATCCAATGCTCTCATATTCCAGCCGACATCTACATAATTTATCTGTGTACCGGATGCTTCCTCTTTTATGCCTTCCAGTATGGTTGATACATTCTTCTCCGGTTGCTCAAATACCCAGTCGCCCATGATTGATTGGTTATTGGCATTAGGCCCTGTCACGAGTATCTTTTTGAACTTTCGGGTGTCAACGGGAAGCAGACTCTCGTTTTTCAATAGGACGATGGAGCGCCGGGCGATTTCCAGTGCTGTTTGCTGATGTTTTTTGGTGAAAACCGTTTTCTTTATTCCGGCTTCCGTAACATACCGGTTCTCGAATAATCCTAGCCGGAACTTGGCTTCCAGTATCTTGGCGCATGCTTTATTAACTCTTTCTTCCGTCAGTTTTCCTTCTTTTATAAGTTTCAGGATGGCATCGAAAAAAAACAGGGCCATGCATATGCATGTCTACTCCGCCATCTACGGACAGGAAGAATGCATCGGTTGTATTCTCGGATATCCGGTGGCGTGTGCTGATTGCTTCCATATCCATCCAGTCGCTTACAATGAACCCGTCGAATCCGTATTCATTCCGCATAATGTCGGTCATCAACCATTTGTTTGCATGACACGGGATCCCATTCAATTCGTTATGTGCTGGCATAAGGGTAAAAGGTTTAGCTTCTTGTATGGCTGCTTTGAATGGGGGTAAAAAGAAGTTTCTTAGTTTGCCTTCACTCAATTCTACCGGGCCGGCATTGGTTCCGTTATTGGCTATTCCCCCTGCAACCAAATGTTTGGCGCAGGCTAATACGGTATTTAGTCCTGTAAGATTGTCTGTTTGCAGACCTTTTATGGATGCTACTCCCATGCGGGATACCAGATACGGGTCTTCTCCGAATGTTTCTCCTACTCTTCCCCAACGGGCGTCACAGGCTATTTCTATATTTGGAGTGAATGCCCAGTGAGAACCTGTCACACGCATTTCGAGGGCTGTCTGCCTGCTTGCCTGTTCTATTAAATCGGGCGCAAATGTGGAAGCCATTCCTATTGGAGACGGGTAAATGGTAGAGCCGCTGACGAGCCCGTTTCCATGTATGGCATCAATCCCTATCAGCAAGGGAATTTTCAAACGGCTTTTTTCCGCCAACTTTTGCAGATGATTGGCTTCCGCAGGAGTCAAGACATGAAGAAATGAACCGATTTCTCCCTGTGTGACCATCCGTTCCACTCCTGTGGAGTGCAATCCTTTGTAAAATCCTCTGGCATGACCGTTCAGTAACTCTTCTTCCGTGATATTCTTTTCCGCGTCGCGCATATGTTCCAGACCTACATACTGGCACATTTGGGCAACCTTTTCTTTCAGCGTCATTAAGGACATCAGATTTTCCACTCTTGTTTGGACTGACTGGGAAGGGTCAAGATAAAGCGGTCGTTCAGGTATGTCATTAGCTCCGAATACTAAGGGCTGAAAAGTAATTAGCAGGATGAATAATAATTTTATTTTCATTGTTTTATAGATAATAATTTCTAATCCGCCCCTATTTTTGTCATAAATAAGGGCGGTTTAAGAATTAATTTATTTTGAGAACCGGGTTATTTTTCCACTTTCATGTCGATGGTGACATTTCCTTTTGAGCTGCCGCTGGCAAATGACCTGACAATTATAATGCCATATTTGTCGGCAACAGTTTTGAATCCGATGATAGAGCCTACTCCCAGCTTGTTTGTCAGTTTCTCTACTTCTGCTTCGGATGAGTTCGTGTAGAGATTCTGAATCATTTCAGTAGAATTGATTGCTAAGAATTCGTCCGGCGTCATTTGGATAACTTTCAGTTTCGTACTGTTACGATGTTCCCAAGTTGTTATTGCATCCGGTGCTTTGAAAATAGCTTCGATGCTTGCATCAGACGGGGATACGAAATAATAGCCGTATGAACCGTTACTATAGAATAGGGTAATGTCGATATTGGCTGATTTGGCAGCAGCTCCGTCTCGTACATAAATTTCTCCGTTAGTAGTATTTAAGAAAGGTCCTGCGTCTGTACTGGCTTGTGCTCCGATTTTAAGTGTGTAGAATTCATTTATGTCTAATTCTACTGCTCTCGTTACCTCTATGCTATATTCACTTCTTACGATACCACCGTTAGCATCCATCACTTCAAATGTGAATGACAGGGTTTGTCCGGCATTCAAATCAGTAGTTGTGTATGAGAATACATAGGTATCACTGTTGGGATTCTCAAATGTCTCTTTGGTTAAATCTGTAATTTCCAGACCTTCGAGATATGTTTTTATGCTTCTTAATGTTGTTGCGGAAGTAATCTCAATGTCGAACGTTACCACTTCTCCCGCAGTAACCGTTTCCGGTGCGGTATCAGGAATCTTTATTTCAATTTCCGGTTTGGCAGCCTGGATGTAAACTACATATTCGGCAGTGGATTTCTTTTCCTCATTGTCAGTTGCCAGTATTACAAAGTTCAGTGTTTTACCTACTTCCTCCGATTTTATGGTGTATGATACGCTGTATGAGTCTTTATCCGTATTTCCCGGATATTCTTTGGCACTTCCGGGTATTTCTTGTGAGTCGAGCATGGTAACGACTTTCTTAATACCGGCTGTGCCTGTCATCTCAACAGAAAAACTGAGTTCTGTGCCCGGATAAGCAATGACTGGTTCGTCTCCGACTTTCGTGAACTTAATAGTCGGTTTCGGGTTCTGTTGTATAGTTTCATCGTCACTGTCACATGCAATGAAGAAGATAGCTGTGAGGCACAACAAGATGCCTAAATTATATTTTAATAGTTTCATAGTCGATAATTTTTTTATTGAACTGAAAATGGAATAACCGCACTTGCTACTTTCTTGTTTTTCACATCGCGCACAAAGACTATCAGACGATAGTTACCGACCGTTGAGGGAGCCTTGAATGTAATTTCCTTTTTAGTGTTATCATCTATTAATCCGGTGATGCCATCCGGCAGGCTGCCGTCTGAAGAAGCCGTCTTTTCCTTCATAATCATCCAGTCGTAGGTCAGTGCATCCCCATCCGGGTCGGTGGCTGTGACTTTAGCTTCGTTGGATGAGTTCGGGCTGACAATAATAGCGTCTTCCGCTTTTTTGCCATTCATCAGTATATCATTACGGGTTGCTATTACTGGAGCCCGGTTCTTCGGATAACTTCCTGTCCATGCATATTGCATGGCATCGACTGCCGGGAAGGTATATCCTTTTTTGTCGAACAGCCCGTACCAGGTCAGTACTTCTCCGTGAGTCTGGTATCCCCATAAGAATACGAACGAACCTAAGCAACCGTTGTCCTTATTGACGGCTATATTCTCTTGGTAGGCTTTCAGATAGTCAGCTTCTTTTTCACTACTGGTCTGTTCTACTAAACCTCCCCACGGCAGCACTCTTTCGGGTTCGGGATTCATTTGCCAAGTGCCGCGAGGCCCGAACTCCGTAATCATATACGGCTTGGTCCAGCCTGCGGACTGAAGATTGCCTAATACTCCCGGCAGGTTAGGCGCATACGTATTGACTGAAAGAATATCTATATGCGGAGCTTTTTCTATAATATTTTTTATATGGTTCACATTAGAGGAAGCCAATGTCGTTGTAGTGGGATGATTAGGATCGGTTTCATGAATCATCTTGGCTATGTCATTGATGGCATCCCATAGTTTGAGATTGGTGTAGCTTGCTTCCGCTTCATTTCCTATCGACCATACCAAAAGTGCTGGATGATCCTTGAAACGTTCGACTGTCGCTTTCATTTCATCAAATTGAGCTTTTACCGCCGCTGCGTTGTTGTAATCGAAACCGTCGGTTTCTCTTTTTATGTAAAGTCCGAAATTGACATAGAGTCCTTTTTCCTGAGCGGCATCCAGAATGGCTTTACTTTTGTCGGATACTCCGTATGTCCTGACGACATTAGCACCGAAATCGGCTGCTTCAGCATAGAAGTTGTTGCATGCGGCCCCTTTGACATATAGTTCTTGACCGTCTACCAGTAATCTCCATTTCCCGTCGACTTTTGATGTCTCAACTTTAACGGGGGGAACAATTGGCTTTTCTTCAAAAGAGCCTTTAGGTATTGTATAGTTGTCTCTGTCTGAACATGCAACATTCAGTACGGTGGCAAGCACAAAAACTGAGGTTATTATGTATTTTAGTTTCATAACTTTATTTTTTAGTGGGTACTGATAATAATTGTCCGTCCTGCAGTAATTTATACTTCAATACATCATAAGATATTTTCTGGACAGGTAAATTCGAATCTATTGCCAGAGCGGCGGCTGTGGCTGCCGATTGTCCTAATATCATATATACTGGTTCCATCCTGATTGTACTATAGGCAACATGAGAAGATGATAAACATACGGTTGCCAATAGGTTGGCACATTCTTCCTCTTTAGGAGTCAGTGAATAATAACTGATGGAGTAGGGAATGGTAGGGGCGAATATAGTACCCTCATTTCTTAATTTGCCCTCTTGGTCGATGACGCGGGATACATAATGGCAGTCCAGGGCATAAGAACCCAGTCCCACCGAATGTTCGACCGGCGTACGATCTGTTTTGCGTACATTCTTTTCTGTCATTACAAATGCTCCGATCATCCTGCGGGCTTCCCGTACGTATATTTGATAAGGGAAATTTTGGGTGTCAGTGAATTCGTCTTTAGGCAATCCCCAGTCCAGCATTTCTTTGCGGATATGTTCTGGTACACGTTTGTCATGTCCCAGAAACCACAACATGCCCAGCGCATAATCTTTATGTAACTGCTCTATTTCCTGCCTGGTTTTATAGTCGGCTTCTGCATAGTTATAACTTGCTCCGAAGAAGTCCAGATGGTTGGTATCCGTTTTCTTGTTAGGCATAGGAGTCAATGTTATAATTTGCTGGAGTTTTGTTTCCGGTTCCAGTTTTAGCATACGTGCATATATCTCATACCATAACGGATTATAGTTCTTCGGCTTTTGAATAGATATACGGTTATCGGGGTCGTTTGTCAGAGTCATTCTGTAGCAATAGGCTTGCACGCGTTTGTCCGCATCCCCTTGTTTGCCCCATTCCCGATCTGTAACGTAGGGCAAGGCACCTGATTTTACATTCCCTTCCTTAATGTAAGGGCTTATTTTTGTCAGGTCTTTTCCTTGTTTGTAATTGAGACGGATGCCATTATAGGTTTCCCCGTATTGCAGGTTTGATTCGCGTCCTACTGTGTAGGATACTCCTGCACGTGCCAGAAGATCGCCTTCGTAGGATGCGTCTATAAACATTTTGGCTTCAATAACCTTTCCATTCTCCAGTTGGATGCTCCGGATTATATTCTCTTCTTTCCGGACGTTCTTATTTAGGTCGAGCCGGTGGTTGAAAAGAATTTCTACTCCTGCCGTCTTCAGCATATCCCGCATAATTCGTTCGGCTACTGAGGATTCATAGACCCATTGTATCTGCCTTTCATCATTTTTCCCTCTATATGTACGCTTTAATGTCGAAACCATGAATGATTCCCTGTCTTGGTTGTGCCATACTTCAGGTTGCAGATAGTAGTTGTATATTTTGTTGTAGAATTCTTTTGTTATACCACCTATCAGGTCATTACGGTTCATGTCGGTAGCGGTCAGTCCTGACGTGACAAGACCGCCTACATGGTCATTTTTCGATATAAGCACTACTTTCTTACCCATACGTGCGCCTTGTATTGCAGCAATTACTCCGGAAGCTGACTCTCCATATATACAAATGTCATATTGTGGAGTATTGGCAAACAAGCCTGTAACGAAAGAACAGAAAAGCAGTGTTAATATGGTAATTTTTTTTCTCATCTTAATTATATGTATGTTGTTTCAATGATGTGATTATTTGTATCCTATATTTTGAGGGAAGTTTTCGGCTCCCATATTGATAACTTCCGCTTCGGGGATCGGCCATCTCACAAAGTGAGGGTTGGCGGGCAGATTGTTACGTCCGAGAATGGATGCAGGGATTTCCGGATCTCCGGCGTATGCCTTGATTTGTTCGATAAGTATTCCAAGACGTTTCAGAAAATACCATCTGTCGCCTTCGAAAGACAGCTCGCGGGCTTGTTCGTCCATAATGTCTTTCATGGTTAGCACACCGGTGAATTTGTCGTTTCCGGCTCTTTCCCATGTTTTGTTAAAGTAGTATTTAGCCAACGTCTGGTCGTTTTTCATCAAGGCTGCCTCGGCTGCCATTATATAGGATTCGGCAAGACGGTACACTATCACATCTTTATAACTGCGTGTCTCCGAAGCGGTGCGCGTCCATTTATCTCCGTACTTGATACATCCCGGATATACATTCTTATTGATGCTTCCATTCTTATATAATGGGAAATAATCTCCGGGTTTTACTGTAGCCGAACCGTATGTGATGTTTTTATCAGTCGTATTTTTGTACTGGTGTATGTAGTACTCTTGATAACGTTTGTCCTTAGCCTTGTCATACAGTGAGAATAAATAGGGGCTGGGGAGACATCTTCCGTAAGTATATCCCCAGTTGTCATAAGAACAGGCATATTCTGCGGTTCCACCGATTTCGGTACGGTATTGGGCGATGAAATAGGCTGCATAGTAATTGCCTTTTGGAGTGGCATTGGATAAATTACCGCCCGGATTTTTACTCCACTGTTGCACCATCAGCGCTTCTTTATGATTCAAGTCTCCGGCATTAAATACTTCATTCAATGCAATCAAGTCAAAATGTCCCGATTTCTCTATTTCTTCCACTTGTTCCAGAGTCGTATCCCAGTCTTTGAGCCATAATGCGGCTTTGGCTTTCATATGACGGGCGGCAGCCTGGGTGAATCTTCCCGCTTCGTCGGATACCCAGTCGAGGTTTGTAATGGCATACTCCAAATCCTCGTAAATCAAGTCGAACACTTCTTTCTCGGAAGCGGCATGAAAATCTCTCGGATCGTTGACGTTTTCGGCAGTAGTCGGCTGTATGTTCAGCCATATCCTGTCGAATGTGCGGTATAATAGGAAATAAGACTGCGCTCTGAAACATTTTGCTTCTGAGACGGTGGCCCGTAAGGAAGGAGTGTCTTCCAAGTCCTCGGCTGCGGCAATTATTTCATTGGCTTTGCCTATGATTTGATACATTGTACGCCACATGAATCCTACCTGGCTGGCGGACGGCTTTAAATAATTAGGGTCATAGATGCCGTAAAAGTTACCGGTTCCGCCATTGGTTACAGCTAAATCCGTACCTCTTTCCAAAGCGAAGATGGTGGCATTTTCAGTATCATTTGCGTAGTAGCGTTGCAATGCATATAGTGCATTGACCGCGAGTTTTAGCCCTTCCGGTGTTCCGAATACGTATTCGGAGCTATACTTCGTCTTGTGTTCTTCATCTAGGAAGTCGGAGCAGGAAGTAGTAAAGAGGAAGCAGGCTGTAAATATAAATAATATACTCTTTTTCATGATTTTATCTTATTAAAATGTCACATTCAATCCAAATAATACAGTCCTGGGTTCGGGATAATCTCCCGGAGTTTGTTCCGGACCGTAAGCCTGTACATCGGTTTTCGTCCAGAAGTTAGACAGTGTCATATAGAGTCTCAGACTTTGCATGTATGCTTTGCTGATAAGAGCACGGGGGAAGTTGTATCCGAAAGTAACGTTTCGCAGACGGACATACGAGGCATCCTGATAACCCAATGAACTGATATATGCGGGAGCTTGCGTCATGTTGGGCGCAGGGGCTTCATTAGACGGGTTATTCTGTGTCCAGTAATTGCGTCGGATACCATTTCGCTTGGCTGTCAAGTCACCACCATTCTCGAATGTCGTCAGATAAGGGTTGTATATCGTTCCTCCATGAGAGATATACAGGTCGGCGGATAAGTCGAATCCTTTGTAGTTGAAAGATGTGCCGACCGTACCTATCCATTTGGGGTCACGTTGCATCACTACTCTGTCATCGGCTGTTATCTGATTGTCGTTGTTGACATCGCGCAGTTTGATGCTGCCCGGAGTAGCTGTCGGCATATGAGAATTGGCGATATCGTCATCTTTTTGCCAGATGCCGTCAAATACATAGTCGTAATATACATTCATCGGATATCCGACAAACCATTTGTTGTTCACGTCATCAAGCGGTTTGCCATTCTCATCGACTTGTCCGTCTATCTTTTTAATTTCATTCTTGTTCTTGGTGAAAGTGAAGTTGACATCCCATCTGAAATCTTTGATTTTGACGGGAGTGGTATTCAGCGTTATTTCGATACCATTATTCTTCATTTCCGCCAGGTTTACAGTCTGGGTGGAATATCCGAGCGAGCTCGGGATAGACTTGGTGACAAGCAGGTCGGTAGTCTTGGTATTATAGTATTCTATCGTACCATTGATTCTTCCGTTGAAGAATCCGAAATCAAGTCCGATATTTCCGGAAGTGGACGTTTCCCATTTCAAGTTAGGGTTGGTCAATTCCGTTCCGGGTAGATAACCGATGATGGTCTTGTCACCGAATTCGGTCAGGTATCTATCTGTCAAACCAAGTGATTTATAAGGGGTAACGCCTTGGTTACCGACCGCACCGTAACTTAAACGGAGTTTCAGGTTGGACAGCCATTTGGCTTCTTTTAAAAAGGATTCTTCATTTATCCTCCAGGCAAAAGCTCCCGAAGGGAAATAACCGTATTTGTTATTCTTTCCGAAAACGGAAGAACCGTCCACACGCAAAGCGAAGGTGAACAGGTATTTCTCGAACAGGTTATATCTGACACGTCCCAAGAAAGATAATAGTTTTCTATCAGATAATTCCCAGGTAGGCGTACCATATTCATTGGCAGAGCCTATCGCATTATAAGTCAAATCATCGTTTGCGAATCCGGTACCGTTTATTCCTAGATTTTTCCATTCGATGACATTGACACTTTGCATAAAGGTTGCGTCGAAATGATGGTTCTTATTGAAATCCTTCACGTAGTTGACTATATTCTCGAACAGGTAGTCGTTAGAGAAACTTGTGCCGGCAGTCGCTTTTCCATTGTTATTGCGTCCTGTCGTATGCTTTGTCCCCTGATAAGTGTTGCTATGGACAGTCCTGGTATTCAAACTTCCGTTTGCACGGTATGATAAGTCCTTTGTGATTTTCCAGTCCACGAAAAAGTTGATCAATAGCCGGTCGGTCTGGCTTTTATTGTTTGAGTAGTCGATATTCCATAATGGGTTGTAGTGGGATTCTCCAGCTTCGGTTACATCTTCACGCAAGGAACCGTCGTCATTATATACTTTTGCCAGAGGCGGCATGGTGATAAATGAATTGAAGGAGCCGTCTGCTGTTTTCTTCCATGATTTGGTGTATAAGAAGTTCGTGCCTATTGTCAGGTTTTTCAGTAGTTTGTGGTCGATGTTCAATCGTCCGCTCAAACGTTGGAATCCCGAATTTGGAACCATACCGTTTTGGTCAAAATATCCCAGTCCCAGAGCGTACTTTGTTTTGTCCCCGCCGGATTGTATCAAGATGTCGTGCTTTTGTTGCCAGGCGGAGCTTATCATTAGCTTTTCCCAGTCAACATACTCTCCTGATTTAAAAACGTCGAGCATCAACCCTCTGAAACAGTCGGTTTCATCATAGCTAAGATTGGCATTATAGTATGCTTCCTTGCGTAAAGCAGCCCATTCCTCTCCATTGTAAAACTCAAAGTTCTTATGGATACTTTGTGAAGCGGCGTAGGTGTTATAACTGATTTTCATCTTTCCGGTCTGTCCCCGTTTGGTAGTGATTAGTATGACACCATTGGCTGCGCGTGCGCCATAGATTGATTGGGAAGAAGCGTCTTTCAGAACTTCGAGTGATGCTATATCGTTGGAGTTTATATCATCTATACTAGTCATCGGGACACCGTCCACGATGTAAAGAGGATCATTTCCGCCGGAAAGCGAACGACGTCCCCGGATCAGAATATTCGAACTGCCACCGGGAGCGGCATTGGACATGGTAACCTGCACACCGGCAGCTTGTCCTCTCAGCATTTCACCCAGGCTAGAAGAGGGGGTAGAATTCAGTTTCTCGGAAGTTACGGAAGATATAGCGCCTGTGACATCACTGCGTTTCTGTACACCGTACCCTACTACTATTACTTCGTCCAGCAGCTCGCTGTCTTCTTTTAGTATGATACGCGCCAACTCTTTACTGTTCGCTTTGACCTCGGTTGTTTGATACCCGATGTATGAGAACTGAATAGTAGCATCTTCGGTTACGTTTGCCAAAGAATAGTTTCCGTTAATATCGGTAATGATACCGTTTGTCGTACCTTTTACTAATACATTGGCACCGATAATGGGTTCACCGTTCTGGTCTGTAACTGTTCCGTTGACGGTTTTGGTTCTTGTTGATTTTATTGTTTCCTGGCTTTTTTGTTTGCCGACAGAGATGGTATTATTTTTCTTATTGAAATATAAATTGGTCTGTACTGTTATCATGCTCAAAATATTTTCTAACGAGCTATTGCGTGCTTTGATTGAAATACGTGGGGCGGCATTTACAATTTCCTGATCATAAAAGAATTTGTAGCCGGTCTGTTTGCTTAATTGATTGAATACATTTTCTACAGTTTCATTCTTGACATCCAGCGTAATGTTTTTCTTTTCTTGTGCCTGTATGTAACAAGGCAATGATGACAAGCATACGAATAGTAAAAAAGCTAAAAATGAATGTACATTTCTGCCTTTCCTTTTTATATTAGGAAGATTATTCATAAATTTGTACGTTTTAGTAATTGAATAGATTATTTAAAACAAAGACTTGTAATACGAGATACGTTATTCACACGGGTCGAAACGAATGAATATCCGTCCGGATTACGGAATAGGGGCTTCTCTGAGAGACAGCTCCTATTTTTCAGAGATGGAATTAACCGGGTGCTTTCATAATATGTCTTTTTAAAATTATAAGTTAAATATTCAAGGTTCTACAAGGTAATACACACCGTAAACTATATACTAGGGTGTGATTAACATCTTTTTGCTATTTATATAACAATATGTGGTTGCCTTCCTTCTTATACCGGATACCACTTGTATATTCGATAGATTGAAGAACTGCTTCCAGGCTCTTGTTATCGTGTTCTCCGGAAATCAGATTGTTGAATTTACCGTTGGCAAATGTAATATGGCAATTGTACATTCGTTCCAGTTCTTTTGCCACGTCACGTATCGGAGTACTGTTGAAACGCAGACCGCCTTTTTTCCATATGGCTACCGGACGCTCTTCCCGTCGTTTGCTGTATTCGCCCGAAATGGTATTGATAAGTACCTGCTCTTTGCCTTTTAACCGCATCATCGCTTCCGGCAAATCTACCTGCACCTTTCCGCTTTCCACTTCTACAGAAACGATTTCATCAGAAGAATAGGATTTTATATCAAAGCAGGTTCCTAGTACACGTACATCGAAACGGCGGGTACTGACAATGAAAGGTTGTTCTTCATTTCTGTGTACCTGAAAATATCCTTCACCTTCCAGTACTATTTTACGCTCTTCTCCTGTGAAATTATTCGGATACCGGACATGTGAGCAGGAATTTAGTGTTAGTTGGGTGCCGTCGGGCAGAAGAAGTTGTTTTCGTTCGCCATAAGATGTTGAGGCTTCCAGATAGATAATCTGTTGTTCATTCAGATGTTCCAGATAATGAATTCCGCTCAGTACCAGGCAAACGATTGCTGCAGTGCTGGCGGTAACAACTGCGATACGATGGAACCAAGTACGTTTTTTATGTTCTATGTGTTTCAATAATTGACGTGCCTCTCGTTTATAGTGTTCACGTTCAAGATCTGTATAAGGTTGCTGTGTGGCGGTTTCTTCCCAGACATCGGAAGACAACTCATTGAGTGTTTCATGATTATCCGGGTCGTGCAGGCTGTTCAGTAGTTGCCGGGCATCCTCTGTTGTATAGAGATCGTCCAGATAACGGCGATATAGTTTTTTATTATTTTCTGTATTCTTCATATTCTGTTATTTAGAATTCGGGTATATCTTAATTTCCCCTTTGTATAATTAGTACACAAAGAAAAAGAATGTCTAGGGTATAGTTAACTTCCTTTAACTGTATATGCCGTTAGAAACCATCTCCCGCTAAAGATTGAGGCAGATAAGAAGTAAAATTAGGTCAGTGCCGGTAACAGAGTGTTTTTCTAAATACGTACGAAGCGAACGCAAAGAAGATGAGATATGTTCTTGTACCGTATTGACAGAAATCTCCAATGCTTCTGCTATTTCTTTATGAGACATTTGTTTCTCACGGCTCATTTCGAATATTTCTCGCTGGCGGGAAGTCAGTTGTTCCAGTGCATGAGATATAAGTCTCTGTAAATCATTGGCAATGATTTCATTGTTCGTCTCATTACTGTAGTCTATAGCTTGTGAAAGGATTTGCTCTTTCAGTCGGTCTTCGCTTGCCAGTTCGCGCAAATGGTTTAGAATCCGATTGCGCATGATTGTATATAAATAAGAAGAAAAAGATGTGTTGGGATTAATAAAACGACGACTTTCCCAAATCGTAGTGAAGGCGTCCTGAAAGATATCCTCTGCGTATTCGCGTGATTTGAGAAAACGCATCGCAAAATATATCAGGCGATTTTTATAAGCCGCATAAAGTTCACAGAATGCATCTTCATCTCCGGCTATCAGGCGGATGACAAGCGAACGTTCATTACCGGGAATATTTGTTGCGCACATATAGCATTTTAGGTTTCAATTCACAAAGGGATTGTTAGAATGTCACAAACGTACGTAAAATCCGGGAAATAAAAAAGGAAAGAAGTCGCTAATCTTTTTCAGATTTATTTCAGTATCATGATTTTTCTTTGTCGGAGATTATTTATTATCTTTGCAACTTTAACCCGATAATCAATGAGTAGAATAATATTAAATACTAAGATTTGGCTGTTTGTGTTGTTGTTTGGAATGTCGTTTCCCGCATGGGCACAAAGTGATGATTTCAATACATGGACTAAATTTAAGGTAAATTATAAGATAGATTCTCGTTTCTCGGTTTCAGGCGATTTGGAATTACGTATGAAGGATGATGTAAGTCGATTAGATCGTTGGGGACTGACAGTTGGTGGAAGTTATCGCCCTTGTTCTTTTTTGAATCTGGGAGTGGGATATGAGACCCATCTTCGGAATTTGGGTGATTCAGACTGGAAGTTGAGACATCGCTATCATATATCTGCCACTGCCAACTTTCGTTATCAATGGTTGAAAGTGTCTTTGCGGGAGAGGTTTCAGCAGACTTTTGACCGTGGTGATTCTGAAACTCGTCTACGTTCTCGTTTGAAGTTATCCTATGCTCCTACAAAAGGAATCGTTTCTCCTTATTTTTCTGTTGAAATTTATCAAAGTCTGGATGATACCTCTTTTTGGAGAGCAGACCGTATGCGCTATCGTCCCGGAGTGGAGATTGCTTTAGCCAAACGTTGGTCATTGGATGCATTTTATTGTTATCAATATGCATCTTCGCAAGGCAGACACATTGCCGGAATAGAAGTGGGGTATTCTTTTTGAAATAAATGACGGATAGTAAATAATAACCAATGCTAATATAATAATGTGGAGTTCAGAATGTCTTGTTTTTGCATGTGTTGTGTAAATGGCTGATTACGTGCTTTTTATATAAAAGATTAATCTTTTTAAAGGAAAATATTTCTTTTCTTAACTATAATCTGTACTTTCGCTTCCACATTTCAAACTGTAATGTGGGAATTTAAGATTCTACAGTTGCAACAGACGTGTTGTATGGTTTTTCATAACCGAAAGTGAATACTTCCTCTTATGGCATTCTTTCTGCTCAATCAAGAATTTCTTTTTTTGAACTAATAGAAAAACAAAATGAAAACATGCCATAACCTATTTGTGGGAGTAGGTTTTTTTATCCTTTGTTGTACTATGTTTACTGCTTGTGTAAACCATATTTCGGAGGAAGAAGGGGAAATCATTAATAATGGAGATATTCCGTTGAAGTTTGTAGCTGATATTCATGAGATCATGAATACTCGTGTAGTAAACAATAGTTTTGGAGAAAAAGATGAAGTGGGGTTATTTGCACTTGCAGGAACTACTACAATGCAAGAAGAACGTTATGCAGATAATCTTCATTTTGTGCGTTCATCTACTGGTGAGTTTGTATCTGATGAGTCGGTTTACTATCCGGATGATGGAGTTACATTGAATTTAATCAGTTATTATCCATATCAGAATAGTGGAGTAGCAATGGGGGAAAGTTCCATGCAAGTGACCGTTGCAACAACTCAAGATAAACTGGATGATTATTCTCATTCTGATTTTCTAGTTGCTTCCAAAAAGGAAGTATTAGCCAGTAAAGATGCAGTTGCTTTGACTTACAACCACCAGTTCTTTCGCATGAAAATAGTCCTTGTCCCCGGAGAGGGAGAGAATATAGAAGAAATACTGTCTGTGAAACCTACACTTTCGGTGAGTGGCTTTTATACTAAGACCATTTATGATTTTCAGAAGAAAACATTCTCTGCCTATTCTGAAGAGAAAGATATTACTCCTGCAGGAGAATGGGAAATAAAAGACGGTCGACTGGTAGGAAAAGAGCTTATTTTGATCCCTCAAGAGGCGACAGCCGGATACCAATACATAACATTGGAAGCTGCCGGTAAACTATATACCAGTTTATTACCATCTACTTTACAATTGGAAAGTGGAAAACAGAGAGAATTGGAAATAACATTTGTATCGGCCGAAGATATATTGATGAGCAAAGTGGACGGAGAAATCGGAGATTGGGATGGGACTGAAGTGGATCATACCGAATCAGTTATTCTTCATAAATACATAGATGTTTCGAAATTGACTTTTGAAAAATCGAATGTGTACAAAGTGATACATTCGGGAAAACAAGTAGCCGAAATATGTAAAGAGTATCTTGTTACTCCGGATTTTTCTTCTCAAGCGATTGTTGCCTATCCGATGAAAGAAGACGGTAGCGTTAATTTATCTCAAGGGATTGTAGCACAGTTATTAGGAAAATCAGGAAAAGTGAATGGTGGAAGTGTATCATGGAATATGGAAGATCATTCATTAACCTATGTGGATGGCACCTTATTGGCTCGTAATAATGTTTATGTGCTGGCAGACGGAACGATCTCCTTGTCGGTTGCGATGGCCGATGATGTATTATCTGTTCTAGCATTGGAAGATGTGGCTCGCGACGTACGTGGAGGAGTCATCCATAATTATCCGCTAGTGAAGATCGGAACCCAATATTGGATGAGGAGTAATTTGGAGGCATCTTTATATGTAAACGGTGATGCGCTCCCTAAATTGAATCAGGTAACAGCAAATCTAGCCGGATATTTGCAATCTACTACAGAGCATTATTTTTATACCGCTAATGTTGCGCTTTCCGGTAGGATCTTGCCAACTCACTGGAGTATACCGAATTGGGAAGACTGGAATATTTTAAAAGACTACTTGAAGGGGGAAGCTTCTTTGTTGAAGTCAGGGATCTGGTTGTCCCTGAAGACGGAAGAACAAGTGCAACCTGCAACTAATTTATCCGGTTTTAATGGTATTCCTGTAGGAATGTATGTAGGGGCTTTTCAAGCAGATTATGAGAACAAACATTTGGCATATTGGACATTGGACAATACAAATGCCACCATCGATACTAAGGTTTTCTACATGAAAAGTGATACGAATATCATAGAAGAATCTAATGCGGGTATTGATACGAAAGCTTTCGCTATTCGTTGTATTAGAAAGTAAATCAGTGAAAATTGCATCTCCTTTTCATAAATTGCTTATATTTGGGAAGTAAAACTAACTAAAAGAGAGAACTATGAAGAAGATAATAAATCCCTGGAAGGGTTTGGAAGGGTACAATTGTTTCGGTTGTGCTCCTAATAATGAAGCTGGAGTAAAAATGGAATTTTATGAGGATGGTGACGAAGTAGTGAGCATTTGGAAGCCACGTCCCGAGTATCAAGGCTGGATTGACACTTTGCATGGCGGTATTCAAGCAGTTTTGATGGATGAAATCTGTGCGTGGGTGGTGCTTCGTAAACTACAAACGACTGGAGTGACTTCGAAGATGGAAACCCGTTACCGAAAATCTGTTGATACCAAAGATTCTCATATAGTATTGCGCGCCTCTATTAAAGAAGTGAAGCGGAACATTGTCATTGTTGAAGCAAAATTATATAATGAGGATGGAGAAGTATGCACAGAATCGGTTTGTACCTACTTTACTTTCTCGAAAGAAAAGTCGAAAGACGAAATGCATTTTACGAAATGTGATGTAGAGCCGGAAGAGATATTGCCTTTAATTTGAAATAAAAACTCAAGTTTTTGTGATAAATGTTTGGTGGTTTCAAACAAATGCTTTACTTTTGTCGCAGTTAATAAAAGAAATATGAAATATACAACTACACATCATCATCATCATTTTCCTAACGAATAATCGGTGGGCGTGGATGATATTGTGTATAACTATATAAACGATAACTAAGGCTTGCCGAATACGGTAAGCCTTTTTTTATTTCTCAACGCATATTATAATTAAAAATTAAATAAAGTCATGTTAAGAATCGCAGTACAAGCCAAAGGACGTCTCTTCGAAGAGACAATGGCACTTTTAGGAGAGTCGGATATTAAGTTGAGCACTACAAAACGTACCTTATTGGTGCAGTCTTCCAATTTCCCTATTGAAGTTCTATTCCTTCGTGATGATGATATCCCGCAGACAGTGGCTACCGGTGTGGCAGACTTGGGAATTGTTGGCGAAAATGAATTTATGGAAAAGGAAGAAGATGCGGAAATCATCAAACGTTTGGGATTCAGTAAGTGTCGCCTTTCATTGGCTATGCCGAAAGATATTGAATATCCCGGTTTGTCATGGTTTAACGGTAAGAAGATCGCTACTTCTTATCCGGTTATTCTTCGCAACTTCCTGAAGAAAAATGGTGTAAATGCTGAAATTCACGTGATTACCGGTTCTGTAGAAGTGTCTCCGGGAATTGGATTGGCTGATGCTATTTTTGATATTGTAAGCTCCGGTTCTACGTTGGTAAGTAACCGTTTGAAAGAAGTGGAAGTCGTAATGAAGTCGGAAGCATTGCTGATTGGCAACAAGAATATGAGCGACGAGAAAAAAGAAGTGCTCGAAGAACTGCTGTTCCGCATGAATGCAGTAAAAACAGCCGAAGATAAAAAATATGTATTGATGAATGCTCCGAAAGATAAACTGGAAGAAATCATTGCTGTATTGCCGGGTATGAAGAGTCCTACGGTGATGCCGTTAGCACAGGAAGGCTGGTGCTCTGTCCATACAGTACTTGATGAAAAACGTTTTTGGGAAATCATTGGAAAACTGAAAGGACTGGGAGCAGAAGGCATTTTAGTACTGCCAATTGAAAAGATGATTGTATAAATATATAGGCATCTAATAAAATAGTAACCATGAGATTGATTAAATATCCCTCAAAAGAACAGTGGACGGAACTTTTGAAACGTCCGGCACTGAATACGGAAAATTTGTTCGACACTGTTCGCTCTATTATAAATAAGGTAAAAACAGAAGGTGACAAAGCCGTCTTGGAATATGAAGCTACTTTTGATAAAGTCACCTTGTCTGCGCTTGCTGTGACTCCTGAAGAGATACAGGTTGCCGGAACATTGGTAAGCGATGAACTGAAAGCAGCCATCTCCCTGGCAAAACAAAATATTGAAACCTTTCATGCTTCCCAACGTTTTATCGGAAAGAAGGTAGAAACAATGAACGGTGTGACTTGCTGGCAAAAATCGGTAGGAATCGAAAAAGTGGGATTGTATATTCCGGGTGGAACAGCACCACTTTTCTCAACTGTATTGATGTTGGCTGTTCCGGCTAAAATTGCAGGATGCAAGGAAATTGTACTTTGCACGCCTCCCGATAAAAATGGAAATATTCATCCGGCTATTCTTTTTGCTGCGCAACTGGCAGGTGTCAGTAAAATATTCAAGGCTGGTGGTGTGCAGGCTATTGCCGCTATGGCCTATGGAACGGAGAGTGTCCCCAAAGTATATAAGATATTTGGTCCAGGCAATCAATATGTGACAGCTGCCAAACAGTTGGTAAGCCTGCGTGATGTAGCTATTGATATGCCTGCCGGTCCTTCTGAAGTCGAAGTTCTGGCTGATGCATCTGCCAACCCGGTTTTTGTAGCAGCAGATCTTTTGTCACAGGCAGAACACGGAATAGATAGTCAGGCTATATTGATTACCACTTCCGAGAAGCTTCAAACAGAAGTAATGGCGGAAGTAGAACGCCAGTTGGCAAAACTTCCCCGTCGTGAGATAGCAGCCAAATCATTGGAAAACAGTAAGCTTATTTTGGTGAAAGACCTTGATGAAGCATTAGAGTTGACCAATGCTTATGCACCGGAACATTTGATCATTGAAACGGAAAACTATATGGAAGTGGCTGAGCGGGTGACGAATGCCGGTTCTGTATTCTTGGGTTCCTTAACTCCTGAAAGTGCCGGTGACTATGCTTCCGGAACAAATCACACCCTGCCGACCAACGGTTATGCCAAAGCCTATAGCGGTGTAAGTCTGGATAGTTTTATCCGCAAGATTACCTTCCAGGAAATTCTTCCGGAAGGAATAAAAAACATAGGTCCTGCTATTGAAGAGATGGCGGCTAATGAACAGCTGGATGCACATAAAAATGCGGTTACTGTCCGTCTGAAAACCCTAATTTAATAATGAATATGAAACGCTTACAAGAACTAACCCGGCCGAATATTTGGAAACTGAAACCCTACTCTTCGGCTCGTGATGAATATAAAGGAGTTACGGCTTCTGTCTTTCTGGATGCTAACGAGAATCCGTACAATACGCCCCACAACCGCTATCCAGATCCGATGCAGTGTGAATTGAAAGCAATGTTGTCGAAGATAAAGAAAGTATCCCCCGAGCATATTTTTCTTGGAAACGGTAGCGATGAGGCCATCGACTTGGTTTTTCGTGCATTCTGCGAACCGGGTAAAGATAATGTAGTGGCTATCGATCCTACTTATGGAATGTATCAAGTGTGTGCCGATGTGAATGATGTCGAATACCGGAAAGTATTGCTGGATAATAACTTTCAGTTTTCTGCTGATAAGTTATTGACGGCTACCGATGAACACACCAAACTTATTTTTCTTTGTTCACCCAACAACCCGACAGGAAATGACTTACTCCGTTCTGAGATAGAAAAAATACTGAACCGATTTGAAGGATTGGTAATGTTGGATGAGGCCTACAATGATTTCTCTGAAGCTCCTTCTTTTCTCGAAGAGCTGGATAAATATCCTAACCTTGTGGTATTCCAAACATTCTCCAAAGCGTGGGGATGCGCTGCTATTCGTTTAGGAATGGCTTTTGCTTCTAAAGAGATTATCGATATCCTCAGTAAAATAAAATACCCTTATAACGTCAATCAACTTACCCAGCAACAAGCCATCTCCATGTTGCACAAATACTATGAGATAGAACGTTGGGTGAAGACGTTGAAGGAAGAGCGTGATTATTTGGAAGCGGAATTTGAGAAACTTCCTTGTACCATTCAACTCTTTCCGTCCGATGCCAATTTCTTTTTGGTTAAGGTGACGGATGCTGTGAAAATCTATAATTATCTAGTAGGTGAAGGTATCATTGTGCGCAATCGTCACACCGTTTCACTGTGTTGCAACTGTCTGCGTGTTACCGTTGGTACCCGTGTGGAAAATGACACTCTGTTGGCTGCTCTTAAAAAATACCAGGAATAAATTATGAAAAAGAAAGTATTATTTATAGACAGAGACGGAACGTTGGTTATCGAACCGCCCATCGACTATCAGCTCGACTCATTGGAGAAGTTGGAGTTCTATCCGAAAGTATTCCGCAACTTAGGCTTTATTCGTAGTAAACTCGATTTCGAATTTGTAATGGTCACCAATCAGGATGGACTGGGTACTTCTTCTTTTCCGGAGGAAACCTTCTGGCCTGCTCACAATCTGATGTTAAAAACGTTGGAGGGTGAGGGAATTACTTTTGACGAGATTCTGATTGACCGAAGTTTTCCAGAAGATAATGCTCCTACCCGTAAACCGCGTACCGGTATGTTGACCAAATATCTGGATAGCCCGGAATATGATCTTACCGGGAGTTTTGTTATCGGTGATCGTCCTACGGATGTGGAACTTGCCCAAAATTTAGGGTGTCGTGCCATTTATTTGCAGGATTCTACAGAAAGTCTCAAAGAAAAAGGGTTGGAAGAAGTCTGTGCCCTTGCAACTACGGATTGGGATCGGATAGCCGAGTACTTGTTTGCCGGTGAGCGGAAAGCGGAAGTACAGCGCACCACCAAAGAGACAGATATCTATATAGCTTTAAATCTTGATGGAAATGGAATGTGTGATATCTCTACCGGTCTTGGCTTTTTCGATCATATGCTAGAACAGATTGGAAGACATTCCGGCATGGATTTGACAATTCGTGTGAAAGGAGATCTGGAAGTGGATGAACATCATACCATCGAAGATACTGCTATTGCATTAGGAGAATGTATTTACCAGGCTTTAGGTAGTAAGCGTGGAATTGAACGTTATGGCTATGCTTTACCGATGGATGATTGTCTTTGTCAGGTTTGTCTGGACTTTGGCGGACGTCCTTGGCTGGTGTGGAATGTGGAGTTTAAACGCGAGAAAATAGGAGAAATGCCTACAGAAATGTTCCTTCATTTCTTCAAGTCATTGAGCGACGCTGCAAAGATGAATCTGAATATCAAAGCGGAAGGACAGAATGAGCACCATAAGATAGAAGGAATCTTTAAAGCCCTTGCACGTGCTTTGAAGATGGCGATTAAGAGAGATATTTATCATTTCGAACTTCCATCTAGTAAGGGGGTGCTTTGACTGTTGCATGATTGGGTAAAGCATTATATTTGAGATTAATATGTTGTAACATAGTGTATTTATATAGTACTGTGACATTTTTGTTTCTCCCTCTATAATACTTAGAATAAATACAAAAATGTCACAGACAAAATGCCTGCCAAAATGAAATTTTTGTCAGGAGGAATTATAAGTTTTCTATTTCTTTAAGCCACATGGCGAAACTCGCATCACTCGGCATTCTCCAGTCTCCTCTCGGGCTGATGGAGATGCTTCCCACTTTAGGACCGTCCGGCAGGCATGAACGTTTGAACTGCTGATTGAAGAAACGGCGGAAGAAAGTGGATAGCCATTTCTTGATTGTCTCTTCATCATACACCCCTCCGAATGCGATATTTGCTAGATAATAAATCTTTGACGGGCGGAAACCGAAACGCAGGAAATAATAGAGGAAGAAATCATGCAGTTCATAAGGACCTACCAGATCTTCCGTTTTCTGTTTGATATCCCCGTTTTCATCTGCCGGAATCAGCTCTGGGCTGATAGGAGTATCTACTATGTCGAGCAGGGTAGCTTTGGATTCCTCATCCACGCCATTTTTCGCCACCCACTGTACCAGATATTTCACGAGCGTTTTGGGTACACCGGCATTGACACCATACATGGACATGTGGTCACCATTGTAGGTTGCCCATCCTAAAGCTAGTTCCGACAGGTCTCCCGTACCTACAACCATCCCCCAGGTCTGGTTGGCGATATCCATTAATATTTGTGTACGTTCGCGTGCCTGTGAGTTTTCATATGTGACATCATGTACGTTTACATCATGGTCTATATCTTTGAAATGTTGGATGCAGGCATCCTTGATACTGATTTCGCGGATGGATATGCCCAATGAATTCATCAGATTGACAGCATTGTGGTAAGTCCGGTCAGTTGTTCCGAAGCCGGGCATGGTAATACCGAGAATCCCCTTTCTTGACCATCCCAGTTTATCGAAAGTCTTCACGCAGACCAATAAGGCTAGTGTTGAATCCAGTCCGCCGGAAATACCGACTACGGCAGTCTTTGCTCCGGTATGGACGAGACGTTGTGTCAGTCCTGCTACTTGGATGGAAAAAACTTCTTCACAATGTTCATGCAGTTCATTGTCTTGCGGCACGAAAGGATGAGCATTGAATTTACGGGTTAAATTCAGCTCTTTACTGTTTACAAACTCCGTTGCAATGGCAATCGCCCTTTTGCCTTCCAAGTTAGCTTGGCTGGCAGCGAAAGTCGTATTCACTCTCCGTTCCGCCCGGATACGTTCCACGTCAATTTCGCTTACAACCAATTGTTCCTCCATGCTGAAACGCTCGCTTTGTGCAAGAAGCGTTCCGTTTTCATAAATCAATCCGTTGCCTGCGAAAACCACATCTGTAGTAGATTCTCCGAAGCCGCAGGATGAGAATACATATCCGGCGATACAACGTGCGGATTGCTGGCTGATAAGTGAACGGAGATAACTATGTTTTCCGATTCCTTCATTGTCGGCGGACATATTGAATATGATCTCCGCCCCTTGCAGTGCGAGGGAGGAGCCGGGTGGGATGGTGGCCCAGAGGTCTTCGCAAATTTCAATGCCAAATGTGGTGTCCGAAGTTTCGAAAAGGAGATTGGCGCCAATCGGGACAACTTGTCCACACAGGCGTACCGTCTCAGTTCTTAATTGAAGTGCGGAAGTAAACCAGCGCTGTTCGTAGAACTCTTTGTAATTGGGCAGGTATGTTTTGGCGGTGACACCTAATATTTTCCCTTTTTGGATGGTTACGGCTGCATTGATTACCGTTGAATTGACGATAACGGGCATGCCGACAATGGATATGATATCCAGTTGGCGGGTATTGTTCAATATCTGCATTAACCCCATTTCGGCTTCTTCAAGCAGAAGTTGCTGGCTGAACAGATCACCGCAAGTATATCCCGTAATGCTCATTTCCGGGAACAGGATGATTTGCACCCCTTTTCCTTCGGCTACAGCAATCAGACTTTCTATCTTCTCCACATTGAATTTACAGTCGGCCACTTTTACGTGCGGTACGGCTGCTGCTACTTTTACAAATCCGTAATTCATCTTATACCTTATTTATATATAATGGGTGCAAAAATAGAAAATAGTTTTGAATAATTGTCGTTTCTCTAGTGAATCCTTAAAAGGACGGTCTTCGGACGGTTTATGATACTGTTGGTTGCATAATCGGACGGTATGTCAAAAAGATAGTTTATCTGTCTTTTAATATAAATTATGTTTAGTATTATTTAATGATATAACTGATTTTTAGCAATATAAGCTGTCAAAAAGATATTTGTGGAATTTTGGTATAAAATATGCGACATTTTGTTTCTTATATTTAACTATAATATTTATATTTGTAGCCAAATTTAAGCAATATAGATGCTTGTAACACTAAACAAACGAGCGATATTACTTGGTAGAGAAAATAAATTAAGGGTAGATGAACATACAACAGACTCACACGGTGGCAACACGAAAATCTTTTTTAGAAATTTGGCGCAACATCAAAAATCAGCCAAGTTAGCTTCTCTGTTTTGTTTTGATAAATCAATAAAAATAAATCAATTTCATTAATTTTAATTTAAGTATCAAAGATGAGAAAATCAATTCTCTTGTTTGTGCTCTTTTCTCTGATGAATATTCCTCTGTTGCTGTTTGCACAGGGAGGGTATCGGGTAACGGGACGCATTCTTTCGGCTGAAGACAATCAGCCTTTGATTGGCGTGTCTGTATTGGAGAAGGGTACATCAAATGGTGTAATTACCGATATTGATGGTAATTACAGTATCACAGTGACGAAATCTCCCGCCACTCTGCAATTTTCTTATATCGGGATGAGACCCGTAGACAGGCAGGTCACTGCTTCTACTCGTATTGACTTGTCGATGGAAAGTGATGCACAGCAGGTGGACGAAGTGGTGGTGGTAGCTTACGGTGTACGTAAGAAAGGTACCATAGCCGGTTCTGTATCCACCGTGAAAGCGGAAAAGATGGAAAATGTGCCTGCCGCCAGTTTTGATCAGGCATTGCAGGGGCAGGCACCGGGATTAATGGTGATGTCAGGCTCCGGTGAACCGAGTGTGGCCGCTTCATTTCAGATTCGGGGTATCAACTCTTTGAGTTCGGGAACTTCGCCGTTGTTTATCCTTGACGGGGTGCCGGTGTCCAGTGCTGATTTCAATACACTGAACCCTAGTGATATCGAATCAATATCCGTATTGAAAGATGCCTCCTCAACTTCCATCTACGGAGCACGTGCGGCAAACGGTGTAGTGGTGATTACAACGAAACGCGGTCTGGCCTTAGACAAGGCGAAAGTGACGTTCCGCACCCAGCTGGGTATTTCCCAACTGGCTCAGGACAAGTGGAATCAGATGAATACGGAAGAACGTATTCTTTTTGAGAAGGAAGTAGGATTGGATAAAGGAAAAGATTATGATATTCTGCGCAAAACGGATATCAACTGGCTGGACGTGGTGTTCAATAACAAAGCTATGTTGCAGAATTATGAAGTGTCCGTCAATCGTGCTACCGACCGTTTGAATTATTATGTGTCAGGCAACTTTTTCGACCAGGACGGAATTGCGCAGGGATCAGGATTCAGACGTTACAATATGCGTGCAAATGCGGATGTGAAAGCTAGTAACTGGCTCAAAGTAGGTACTACTTCCACTGTTTCTTATGAAGAGATAGAACAGGCACAAACAGGAGCGTATACTTCCGTAACTCCTATTTCCGCTTCACACTTCATGATGCCTTATTGGAACCCTTACAAGGAAGACGGTTCGGTTGCTTCAACCAAAGACGGCAGCTGGACGGGAACCAATCAGAATCCGGTGGACTGGATGCAGAATAATCCCGTTAGCTATAAGAAGTATAAAGTACTGTCCACTCTGTATGCCGAAGTGAGCCCCGTTAGAGGGCTGACCATAAAGTCACAGTTTGCAGCGGATTATGCGCACATGACAGCGTTCAGCCAGTCATTCCCCAGTTTTTCCACCAACAACAATTCGGGTACTGCGGGCCGTAGTTCGAATGACAGGCTTAGTCTGACAATTACAAATACCGCCAACTACCATTTTACGCTGAAGGAAAAACATGATTTCAATTTCTTATTAGGACAGGAAGGGGTCGATGCCCAGTCAGAAGGGTTCTCCATTTCTATGAGAGGGCAGAATAATGACCTTCTTACTAATATTTCGAACGGTACGCTGGCTGCTTCCTGGTCGGATACGGCGGCAGGAACCGTTTATTCCTATTCGTACCTCTCTTTCTTCGGAAGAGGCGAGTATAATTACGACAGTCGTTATTATGCGGATTTCTCAGTACGTACCGATGCTTCTTCCCGTTTTGGTAAGGATAACAGATGGGGAGCTTTCTGGTCTGTGGGATTGATGTGGGACATGAAGAAAGAAAACTTTCTGAAAAAGTATGACTGGCTCACAACTATGCGTCTGGCTCTCAGTACGGGTACTTCCGGTAACTCGGACATCGGCTATTATGCATGGCAGTCTTTAGTGAAAGGCGGAATGGACTATATGGGCGAAACCGGTATTTACCCCGCGCAAAGTGGTAACTCCAATTTGAGTTGGGAGAAAACATGGACCACTAACTTGGCTTTACATCTGGGTTTCTGGAACCGGGTAAACTTGGATGTCGAGTTATATAATAAAAAGACTACGGATATGTTGATGGACGTTCCGCAATCTTATGCAGTGAATGGCTCAGGAAGCCGTTGGGACAATATCGGTGCAATGGTCAACCGCGGTGTGGAAGTCACAGTGAATGGTGATGTGCTCCGTACGAAAGATTTTTCATGGAATCTGAACGCCAACTTTTCGTATAATAAGAATAAAATTACCGAACTTTACAATGGAGTAGATGAATACGAAATTGCAAGTGCCAATCTTAAATATGTGGTAGGGCATTCGGCTACTGAATTTTATATTAACCGCTATGCCGGAGTCAATCCTACTAATGGCGATGCGTTGTGGTATACCAAAGATGGTGAGATAACGACAGAATTCAGAGATTCCGATAAAGTGATGACCGGCAAGAGTTTTGTGGCTCCGTGGCAAGGCGGATTCGGCACAACATTAACATGGAAGGGCATCTCGCTGGCTGCACAGTTCAGTTGGGTGGCCGACCGTTGGGTGTTCAATAATGACCGTTATCTGGATGAAGGCAATGGGCTGTTCGAAACATATAACCAGTCCAGCCGGTTGCTTTACGACCGTTGGAAGAAGCCGGGCGATGTGACGGATATACCGCGTTATGGAGTTACTCCGCAAATGGATTCCCGTTTTCTGGAAGATGCTTCTTTCTTGAGATTAAAGAATTTGATGCTTAGCTACAACTTCCCTCAAACATTGCTCAAGAAGACTAATTTCCTGACGCATCTGCGGGTGTTTGCGCAAGGACAAAACCTGCTCACATTCACCAAATTCTCAGGGCTTGATCCTGAAGGCGTAAGCAATATGTATCAGGCACAATATCCTTCAACCCGCCAGTTCACTTTTGGCCTGGAAGTTTCATTCTAAACATATAACTATAAAACAATGAAGAATAAGATAAAGA